>Ga0208297_1000407_pt1 | contig 92901 bp, 97 predicted proteins | sample LMS_cellobiose_e_FD_187367 | JGI IMG/M metagenome (GOLD analysis project Ga0208297, IMG submission 187367) | Rumen-fistulated moose microbial communities from Alaska, USA - LMS_cellobiose_enrichment (SPAdes) (version 2) | ecosystem: Host-associated > Mammals > Digestive system > Stomach > Rumen... | reverse complement strand
GCATTTGAGGTTGGTAGCCAGCGTGAGACCGATCATGTCGTTGTAAAGCCCGCCTGCGTTGTGTTGTTTCAAAAGCTTTACCGACGTTTCTCCTTCGTCCAGCATCAGGTAAGCGTCCGCCATTTCGCCGCAGATCGTCTGCTCGCTGATCTCCGGGTCTGTATTTTGCGGAAGCAGCACAAGAGATTCTTCCAGCAGTTCCAAGGCGCGGCGAAGCAGGTCTTTTTTCTGGCTCTCTACACCGAACACCCGATACAGAACGGCGCTCTCGTGAACGACATCAAAGGCGTGTGGATATTTCTTCAACGCCTTTTCCGCCTCAAGAAGCCCGGCGCGGTCCTTGTCGTGGCGATATTCTTTCAGTTGCTGCACAGTCGCCGCCAACCGGTTGTCCTTCATTTTGTATCCCAGCAGCACGTCCACAGACGTGTCAAAGAAGTCCGCCATCTCCACGATCAGATCGAGTTCCGGTATGGAAAGTTTCGCCTCCCATTTATATACCGCGCCCGCTGTCACGCCAAGGGCCTCGGCAAGCTGCTCCATGGTCAGCGACCTTTGTTTGCGAAACATGCGGATATTCTCAGCAAGCATCATTTCCATGCGCACGCCTCCTTTCGTCTTTTGTACCTCCATTATACCGAAAAGAAAAGGAGAAGTGAACACACCGTTCATACTAAAAAGATTTTGTTTTTTATACTATTGGTAAAAATGGCGTCATTTCCGGGCAAAGGAAAAGAGCAGCCGAGGTTCGGCTGCTCTTTCAAACGCAGAGGCTAATTCTAAACAAGGGCGCATTTTTTGTAGAATGTCAAACTCACTCGTTTTTGCCATTCTGTTTCAACAGTTTCCATATCTGCAACCCGTCACTTTCAAGCCCCTTGCACACGCCAAACAAATAAGGAAACGGAAGAACTGCCGAAATGAACATAAAAAGATTATAATACAGGACAAAGTTGATAAAAAACTCCGACGTTTCCGCACTAATGATGCTTGTTTCTCCCAGATTTGATATATTCATTCGTAACAGTACAAGAACAAGCAGTAGCAGGAGCGTTGCCAAAGGACCTCCAACCAACGTGGAGAGCTTCTTTCTCGTGGAATCAAGCCGTCCTTCGTCTGTTGGCAGAAAGAGACCTCCAACTGGCAACAGGTTCACAACAAACTGTTTCGCCCCAACAAGCCTTTTCCCGGAGCCAATGATAATCTGCCAGCCCTTGCTTTTCACTGTAATCATATATCCTATGGCGTGTCCCATTTCGTGAATGAAAACCGAAACAGAACCAACGAGCCATAGAATGATAGCGAAAAGAATTACCTCAAAAATATAAGCGAATACAATGCCCATAGGGTACCCCCTTTCTTACAAGAGCTCAGAAGTTCCTTCACTTTTTCTCGATACGATCATCAGATGCTCCCCATGGGAAAGATAATCCTCATTTTCGCAAATCTGATACCCGAACTCATACCAGGCCATTCGCTCTTGGTACGGCGCTTCCGCCAAAAGGTATTTGTACGGCGCAAGGACGCCTTCCTGCGAGAACACGGTTTCCATCCGCCATCCGTCCCTTTCCGTGAATAAGGCTTTGGCGTCTTTTACCGTCGTCATATAGGATTGCGTAAACGCATCAAAGGAGAGGGATCGGTTCTGCAAGACGACATCAAAATAGCTTCTCTCCTCCGGGATCAAGATGGATCTCTGAAATTCTCGCAAGCCATAGATCACGCCGCCGTACATCAGAATGAAGGAGGCGAACAAATATCCATTTGGTTTCAGTACCCTGCGCGCCTCATCGATTGCTCTGTGCCGATCCTTTTCATCCAGGAGATGGTAAAGCGGTCCCATCAGGAAAACCACATCGAAGGAGTGATCCTCAAATTCAGACAATTCCAACGCATTACCCTGTTGAGCATGAATACTCGTTTTGTATTGCCGGGCTTTTTGTCTGGCAAACTTCACATTTTCGCCGGAAAGGTCCACAAGGGTAACGGGATGCCCCCTGCGGGAAAAGTGAATGGCGTAATGCCCCGGCCCGCCGCCAATATCTAAAATGCTGTCGCCCGGCTGAATATAACGCTCCATCATCTTCAGCGTGATATATTTCTCATATGGATGCTCTTTTTGCAGACGGTTCCATTCCCGCAACGGATTGGCATCATAATGCTTTTGTACCTCAAGTATCTCTTGCTTCATTATCTGTTTCCCTTTCTCTGGCTTTGAAGCCACCCTGTGTCACCGGTCCTACTTTTTTTCGTCCCCTCTGCGGGTTGGGGTTCTTTAATAAATCTGATTTCTCCGCGATACGAGTCAGCCATTTCTTTTCTTCATCGGTCAGCTTTGCATAGTTTAGATGTAGCCGCTTGCAGATAAAGGTCAGCGCCGCTTCGCTCGATTCGGGGATGTCGGTTTCTTCCTTGCCCATGATCTCCGCCGCCACCTCCAAAGGGTTATCAACCGGAATGCTGAAAAAGTCGTCCTTGTGGGCCTCCCGCAGGGCGCGGGCAATCTCCGCCATGTCCCGCCCGATCAGATAGCGGCAAAAGCTGTCCTCGTCCACATGCGCGGCCACAAGCTGCCGCAGATACGGATCGCTTGCGCCCGGATCGTACTGTTTGACGATGTTCGCGCTCGCAGCATCCACAAAGGTGTTTGCCGTCTGCACCAGCTTGACCGCCATGCCGTTCACATAGACCTCCAGCTCTGCCATGAGCCGGGGAAAGTCCGGGTGGGTCGCCAGCTCGCACAGCAGAGAATTGTCGATCTTTCCAGACTGTAACAACTCAATCATAACATCACTCAAACGCAGCTCCGCAAGCTCGGCGTTTGGGTGATTTCTTGTTTCTGTCAGCCCCAGCAGAAAGTCGGCGGTCACGCCGTAGAACTTCGCCAACTTGACAAGGGCGTAGTGGCTGATGTCCTTGAACTCGTCCGATTCATAGCTGCCCAGGGCGGACCGGGACAGACCGGTCTGCTCCGCAAGCTGTTCCAGCGTCAAGCCGCGCTCCACCCGCAGGTCCTTCAGTCGTTCCTGTATCGTCAGCATCATCCGCTTTCCCTCCCTTGCGCTATTGATGAGATAATTTTTTTCTGGCTTTAATAACATTTGCCGTTTCCTGGACCGCGTTTGGAAGCCACTCTGCATTGCAGTAATCAAAAGGGATCACGATTTCCTGAATCCGGTCTTCCCGTGTGGGCCGCTTCAAATCCTTTGGGAAACAGGAAAGGCCAACCTCTCGGAGTGAAAATACACTCTCGCTCAGCCAGCCTACCGGCTGGTTGTCACAGTACACACAGTAGCATCCAAACATTTTCTTTACACGAACATTTAGCCCACTCAGCGAATCAAGCCAAGTTTGGACAACGCTCTCATCCGGATATGCCATTCTGATCGCCTCCTGTTCCGTTTTTGTTAAAACCCCTCCTATCTGTGCCTATTATACCATACTTCCGAGAGCGGGGAAATACCGGGATTTTTAGCCCCTTTTCCCACCTTTCGGATATACGGCACAGGCCCTTTATTTGGTGTACACTTGCCTCACAACCGGTTGAAAAACACAGGGAAAGGAGGACAAGTTATCAAGTACGATCTGCCACCCATAGAGCGAAAAGCGGACGGCTCTCTGCCCCGTATGACGCCCGCACAGCGCAAGCGGGCCAACGCCCTGATTCGGAAATCCTGCTGCAACTGCGACAACGGCAACTGCCTGTTGCTGGACGACGGCGAAACCTGCGTATGTCCGCAAAGCATCTCCTATTCGGTCTGCTGCAAGTGGTTCCGCTGGGCGGTGCTGCCGGGTGATCCGGCGCTGGAAACGGAGATTTTCCAGAGCGACGCCGTGAAGCGTTGCGCCGAGTGCGGACAAGCCTTCGTCTCCAAGTCCAATCGGGCCAGGTATTGCCCAGATTGCGCCGGGAAGGTACACCGGCGGCAAAAGACCGAGAGCGAACGGAAACGGAGGTCGGACGTGGACAAATAGGGCCTAAAAAAGCCTTGTATAACAAGGGCTTTCAGATGCCCTTCCGGGATGGGCGGTATCTTATATCGTCCACCCCGAGAAATAGGGTTCTAATTGTCCACAGGAAAGGAGGAGAATGGCACAGCACGCGATTCTACGGTTTACCAAGCACAAGGCCGGACCTGCGGGCGCACTGGAGGCGCACCACGAGCGCGCGAAGGAGAAATACGCCAGCAATCCCGACATCGACGTGACGAGAAGCAAAGACAACTTTCATATCATCCAGCCAACGCAGAGATACCGGCAGGAGATCAACAGCCGGATCAAGGCGGCGGGCTGCAAGACGCGGAAGGACAGCACCATGTTCGTGGACACCCTCATCACGGCCAGCTCGGAGTTCTTCGTGGGCAGGAGCCGAAAAGACATTCAAGCCTACTTCACTGAGGCGGTGGTCTTTATGGAGCAGAAGATTGGGCGGGGTAACATCTTCTCCGCCGTGGTACACATGGACGAAAAGACGCCCCACCTGCATCTGTGCTTTACGCCCATCACGGAGGACGGGCGGCTGTCGGCCAAGGAGATATTGGGCAACCGGGCGCAACTCTCCCGCTGGCAGGATGAGTTTCACGCCCATATGAAAAAAGCGTTCCCCGTCCTCAAGAGGGGCGAGAGCGCCCTTATCACCAAGCGGAAGCACATCCCCACATGGTTATTCAAGCAGTCCGTCAGCCTCATCAAACAGCAGAAAGCCATTGAAACAGCCATTTCCGAGATCACCATGATGAACGCCGGGGAGAAGAAAGAGGAAGCCCTTGCCCTGCTGGACAGGTTCTTTCCCCGGTTGGAGGCCCATTTGGGGCAGGTGAAGAAGTACCAGGCCACGATTGACTATCTGACACAGGAGAACGCTGGGTTAAAGGAAGAGGTCGCCGACCAAACCAGCGTCCGCAAGAAGCTGGAGGCAGCGCGGCTAAAACAGGAGAATGAACAGCTCCGGGCGCTTGTAGCAAAAATCCCGCCGGAGGTCCGGCGGGAAATCCAACAGCGGCATACGCCGCGGAAAGTAAGGGAAGAACGCGATTGATCTGCACCTTGAAAACTGAATATGGAGAAACGGAGGCGGCACTTGGGCAAGAAAAGGAAACCGATCAATAATACTAACATTCCAACCCATAAGATCGAGGCGATTGCACGCTGCCTCCTGCCGGACATTCTGGCCTATTATGAGAGCGAGGAAGGACAGCGGGAGTTTGCCGAATGGAAGAAACAGCGGGAGGTAAAGCAAGCCGACGATATGGCGGAATAGGTCATAGAAAGAGGCGGGCACATTGTAAATCACAGTGTGCCCGTCTTTGGCGTTTATTGGGTTTGCTTCTTCTTTCTCGGTCCTCTCGACTTGGAGGTCGGGCGTTTGACGACGCCATTTCGGAAATGCGTGTCCTCAAAGCGGTCAAAGAAAACAATAAATCCGAATCCGTCGCCTATCGGAAACGGGTTCGGATTATATTGGTTTGGTGCGCGAGGCGGGACTTGAACCCGCACGTGCGTAATGCACACTAGAACCTGAATCTAGCGAGTCTGCCAATTCCACCACTCGCGCGTTTTGCGTCTGTTCTGGAGAGGGCTCTACCCCTCGCATGGGGAGAGCACGAGAGGGGAGGGTATGCCCCTCTCGTCCTGTTTGAGCGAAGCGGATCCACCGCGCCGCAGGCGCGGCACCAGAAAACAAGAAATTCAAATTGAATTTCTTGTTTTCTGGTGCGAGTGGCGGGACTTGAACCCGCACGTCCTTACGAACACAAGCACCTCAAGCTTGCCTGTCTGCCTGTTCCAGCACACTCGCAGATACCTTCCCCAAAACGGAACGCTTGACTATTATAACACGCCCGGGCCGTTTGTCAAGGGGCGGCGCGGTTTTTCCGCAAAAACGCCCCGCCTTGCGCGGCGGTCCGCCCTGTGTTATACTTGGCTCAGCACCTGGCCGATGGGCCCGTCGATCACCAGATCGGCCCCCAGGCCCATGCCCACATCGCCCTTGTTGATGACCACCAGCTTGTGGCCCCGGTAGTAGCGGACCAGGCCCGCCGCCGGATACACCGCCAGCGATGTGCCGCCGATGATCAGCATATCGGCCGCCCGGATATAGTGGATCGCCTTGGCGATCACGTCCTCGTCCAGGCCCTCCTCATAGAGGACAACGTCCGGCTTGATGTCGCCGCCGCAGTCGCACCTGGGCACGCCCGTGCTGTTCACCACGGCCTCCACGCCGTGGAACTTGCCGCACCTTTCGCAGTAGTTCCGCAGGACGCTGCCGTGGAGCTCCAGCACCTCCCGGCTCCCCGCCTTCTGGTGGAGCCCGTCGATGTTCTGGGTGACGACGGCCTTCAGCTTGCCCTGCCTCTCCCACTCCGCCAGTTTCAAATGGGCGGCGTTGGGCTTGGCGTCCAGGGCCAGCATCTTGGCCCGGTAGAAGTCGTAGAACCCCGCCTTATGGCGCACGTAGAAGGTGTGGCTCAGCATGGTCTCCGGCGGATAGGCGAACTTCTGGTGGTACAGGCCGTCCACGCTGCGAAAATCGGGGATGCCGCTCTCGGTGGACACGCCGGCCCCGCCGAAGAACACGATGTTGTCGGACCCGTCCACCAGTTCCTTCAGCTTGCGAATGGCTTCTTCCATGGTGCTTTCCTCCATTTCCAGATTTGACAAAGGGAGTTGATTGGTGTGAATATTCAGATCTTCGGCGCGTCCAAGTCCTTCGACAGCAAGAAGGCCGAGCGGTGGTTCAAGGAGCGCCGCATCAAGTACCAGTATATCGACCTGCGGACCAAGGGCCTCAGCGTCGGGGAGTACCGCTCCGTCAAGGCCGCCGTGGGCTACGACGCCCTGGTGGACCGGGACGGCAGAGCCTGGAAGGAGCTCTACATGGACTACCGCGCTCCCGGCGACGCGGAGATCGCCCTGCTGGAGCATCCGGAGCTGTTTCGCGCCCCCATCGTCCGCAACGGGCGTCAGGCCACCGTGGGCTACTGCCCCGAGGTCTGGCAGGGGTGGGAGTAAAGGTCTTTCGCCCTCCGCGCAGAGAGGGGATTGTTCCGTGCCCCCGGGCACGGGTTACTTTGCCAACAGCGGCAAAGTAACCAAAGCGCCACCAAAAACCTGCGGTTTTTGGAATTCCCTTGCGCGCCAGGCCTTTACCCGCATTGTTAGTGCCTGCCACACGATCACGGAAGCCACCAAGTAGTCGTTTTAACCACGATCCTCTGTACTTCTTGGCTTCGCTACCGCTCTGCTCAAAACGGTAGAACCATGTATTTCTACCGCTGATGGAGAGTTCGGCAGCAAAAAGAGGAAATCAGCGAAGCGCTGCCGGCGGCAGATGAAGCGAGCTGATTTCGAGGCAGCGCCCCGGTTGCCGCGGCCATTGGGAAGCGGGAACCGGCTGGCGCAACGGTGTCGCGCAGATGGAGTCATGCTTGCAAGAAAAACGATTATTTTTCGCGATCGTGAGGTAAAAATCTTTGACAAGTACAATTTCACTGCGCGCTGAAGGAAGTCTTGAAGCCATGGGTTTCAAGCGGCGTCTTTGGTGACTTTCTTCGCTGATGGACAACTGACGCCCCAAATCTCTGATTTGGCTGGCGGAAGTTATGCAGAGCAGAAAGTCACCCGACGGAGGTCGTCCCTCGTGTCCGCAGACACGGAACAATCCCCTCTCCGCGCTCGGAAGCGCGAAATAATCCCCGTCCCCGCAGGCGCAAAACAATCGCGCACTCTCCCGGAGGCTCCGCCGCTTGGCGGGCCTCTTTTTTATCTCACGTAGGCGTTCTCCACCTTCACCACGGCGTAGTAGTTGCCCTCCATGGAGCGCACGGCATCCTTGATCCGCTGCTCCGCCTGGGCGTTGGTCAGATCACCGCCGAAGGGCACCACCGCGTCAAAGATCAGATTGGTGTGGGTGGGGCCGGCCACCATGCGGAAGTCGTGGATGGTGGCCTCCGGGTGGATCTGATGCACCAGCTCCGCCACCTGACCCCGCAGCTCCGGCGTGACGCCGTCGTCGGTGACCACCGGGTCCATGTGGATCACCGCCTCGCAGCCCAACTGCTGCTGCAGGTCCATCTCCGCGTTGTCGATGACGTCGTGGAGCTCCAGGATATCCCCCTCCGCCGGCACCTCCGCGTGGAGGGAGATCATCACCCGGCCGGGTCCGTAGTCGTGGACCACCAGGTCGTGGATGCCCAGGATGCCCTGGTGGGCCATGACGATGTCGTAGATCCGGCGGACGAAATCGTCGTCGGGCGCCTGGCCCAGCAGAGGCGACAGGGTCTCCCCGGCGGCCTCCCAGCCGGTCCGGAGGATCAGCAGCGCCACCAGCAGGCCCACCCAGCCGTCGATCTTCAGCCCCGTGGCCCGACCCACCACCGTGGCGATCAGCACGGCGGAGGTGGCCGCCGCGTCGCTGAAGCTGTCCTTGGCGGTGGCCGTCATGGCCGGGGAGTCGATCTTCCGGCCCACGGAGCGGTTATAGAGGCCCATATAGAGCTTCACGGCCACGGAGATCACCAGGATCACCACGGCCACGGCCGTCAGCTCCACCGCCTCCGGGCGGAGGATTTTCTCCACGGAGCTCTTGCCCAGCTCCACGCCCATCAGCAGGATCAGCCCCGCCACCACCAGCCCGGAGAGATACTCGATGCGCCCATGTCCAAAGGGGTGCTCCGGGTCCGGCTTCCTCCCCGCCAGGCGGAAGCCCAGCAGCGTCACCGCCGAGGAGCCGGCGTCGGACAGGTTGTTGAAGGCGTCCGCCGTGATGGCGATGGAGCCGCTGACGGCGCCGGCGAAGAATTTGCCCAGAAACAGCAGGATATTGAGAGCGATACCCACGGCGCCGCACAGCGTGCCGTAGGCCCGGCGCACCGCCGGATCTTTTACGTTTTCATGGTCGCGGATGAACCGCTTCGTCAGCCATCGGATCATGGTCTCACCTGCCCCGGATCGTCAGCTTCATCTGGCAGCACAGCCGGTCCAGATCCTCGTCGGTGGCAGCGGGCAGCCGCAGCCGGCCGCCGCAGCGCCGGCACGTCAGATCTACCGCGTCCCGGCGCACCCGGATACCGTACTCCGTGCTGCCGCAGGTGCAGGAGATGCCGCCCCGGGCGGCGATGTCTTTCAGCTCCGAGAGCACCTCATACATGATCACGTTGTCGGTGAAGGCCTCCTCGTCCCCGGCCTTCTCCTTCTCCACCCGGAGCGCCAGCTCCTCCATGGACCGGCGCACCTGCTCGGGCTCACCCACGTAGCAGCAGATCTGCTTCGTCTTGGGGCAGGCCAGGCCGATACCCCGGCCCTGGAGCACCGCCTCGGCGGAGCACTCGGCGGTGTGGGTGCCGCCGCACAGACCGCAGGGCACCTGCAGGCGGAAGCGGCTGCCGTCCGTCTCGATGTCCATCTCCGCCTTGCCGCACTCGCACTCGATCCGCGCCGCGGCGGCGGACAGGGCGAACGCGCTCCGCGCCGCCATAACGGCCTTGCCGCACTGGGGACAGATATAACCAAAGCTTCGCAGCTCCTCCATATCATTCACCTCAACTTGTAGTTCTTGTTATTATACGCTCTTTTGCCGGCTTTTTCCACCCCTATCCGCCGATCTCCCCCGCCCGGCTGATAATTTTTCCCACTCGGGACATACTACCGCAAAAAGGAACGTGAGGTGATCCCCATGGATTTCGGACGCATCGGCCGTCAGACGGTCCGGCTCCGGCACCAGCCCAGCGTGGTGTCCTGGGCCAATATCGGCGGCAAAATGGAGGGGAACGGCCCCCTGGCCGCCCACTTTGACGAGCTGGACGACGACCCCTTCTTCGGCAAAAAGACCTGGGAGCAGGGGGAGTCGGCCATGCAGGGCCGGGCCCTCCGCCGGGCGCTGCAAAAGGGCGGTCTGGCGCCGGAGGACCTGGACTATATCCTGGCCGGCGACCTGTTGAACCAGTGCATCGGCTCCAGCTTCGGCCTGCGGGAGTTCGGCATCCCCTTCTGGGGGATCTACGGCGCCTGCTCCACCATGGGCGAGGGTCTGGCGCTGGCGGCCATGCTCATCGACGGGGGCTTCGCCCGCCACGCCGCCGCCGTGACCTCCTCCCATTTCTGCACCGCCGAGCGGCAGTACCGCATGCCGGTGCCCTACGGCAGCCAGCGGACCCCCACCGCCCAGTGGACGGCCACCGCCGCCGGCTGCTGCATCCTGGGTGAGCAGGGGGACGGCCCCTACGTGACACACGTCACCTGCGGGCGGATCGTAGACCTGGGCGTCACCGACCCCAACAACATGGGCGCCGCCATGGCCCCCGCCGCCTGCGACACGCTGAGCGCTCTCTTCCGGGAGACCCGGACCGGCCCGGCGGACTACGATCTCATCGTCACCGGCGATCTGGGCCAGCTTGGCCACGACGTGGTGGTGGATCTCATGGGCCGGGACGGCTTCGACATGGGTCGGGGCTGCACCGACTGCGGCCTGCTGCTCTTCGACCGGAAGAAGCAGGACATGCACGCCGGCGGCAGCGGCTGCGGCTGCAGCGCCGCCGTGTTCAACGGTTATCTCCTCAAGGGCATGCGCTCCGGCACCTGGAAGCGGATCGTCTTCGCCCCCACCGGGGCTCTGCTCTCCCCCACCTCCTCCTTCCAGGGGGAGAGCATCCCCTCCATCTGTCACGCGGTGGTCCTGTCCCGGACCAGGGAGGTGTAACCATATGGAATATCTCAATGCGTTTCTCTGCGGCGGCATCCTCTGCGCCGTGGGCCAGATCCTCATCGACCGCACCATGCTGACTCCCGCCCGGATCCTGACGGGCTACGTGGTGGCCGGCGTCCTTCTCCAGGCCGTCGGCGTCTACCAGGCCGTGGTGGACTGGGGCGGCGCCGGGGCCACGGTGCCGCTGCTGGGCTTCGGCTACTCCCTGGCCAAGGGCGTGGCCAAGGCGGTGGGCGAAAAGGGCGCCCTGGGCGTCCTCACCGGCGGCCTCAGCGCCACGGCCGGCGGCATCGCCGCGGCGGTGATCTTCGGCCTCATCGCCGCCCTCCTGGTAAAGCCCGGCTACAAGCGCTGAGCCCTTGACTTTTTCCCCCGAATGGGATAAGTTGATAGGGAGAAATCTGACAGGAGGATGCGACCATGACCAAGACTATGACCATCGAGGGCATGATGTGCAAGCACTGCGCCGCCCGGGTGGAGAAGGCCCTGAACGCTCTGGACGGCGTCACCGCCGCCGTGGACCTGGAGGCCAAGACCGCCGCCGTCACCGGCGAGGCCGCCGACGAGGCGCTGCGCAAGGCGGTGGAGGACGCCGGCTACACCGTGGTGTCCATCGACTGAGCTGCCAAACAGGAAAACCGTGGGGAACGAGCCGTTCCCCACGGTTTTTTGTTCTCTTTTCATGTCAGCACCGGCGGGATATCCACGATCTCCAGCCCACGCTCCAGAGCGTACTGGATGGTGTTGCGGGTGCCGCCGCTCTGGCCGTCGAACACGGCGATCAGCAGCGAGGCGTGGTCCACCATGTAGCGGTTGCGCCGCTGCATGCAGCCGGGGGTGTAGCTCTCCGACACCACTGTCTCGTAGTCGCACGCCTCCACCAGGGCCCGGTACCGCTCCCGCTGCTCCGCCGGCCATTCGTCCGCCTGGCCCGGGAAGGGGATGGCCGCCTCCACGGTGATGGGACGGGTGCGCCGCAGGTCCAGCGCGATCTCGCAGCAGTAGAGGTCCACCCCACCGGCCATGCCGCAGATAAAGTGGCGGTATCCCTCGTCACAGGCCGCCTCGATGGCGTCCCGGAGCCGCCGCTTCAAATCGGCGCACCGGGGGTCGCTCTCGTCCCCGCCCCAGGGCAGCTTCTCTGGCCGGTAGCCGCTGAAGCAGCAGGAAATGGCTCTTGCCCGCATGGCCTCGCCTCCTCTCACGGCACCATTATACCGCAAAGGTACGGCCTTGTAAACCGCCGTTCACATGGGGGAGTTGCTCCACAGCACCCACAGGGCGATCAGCCCCGCGGCCATCACCGCCGTCAGCAAAACCGCCGCTGCCCACTGCCGTTTGGCCAGCGCCACCGCGTCCGCCAGCAGCAGAGCGGTATAGCCGATGGCCAGCATTGCTGTAAAGCCCATTTTCCTTACACTCCCTTTATATAAAGCGTTCCACCACGTAAAGCTTTCCCGCTCCCCCGTCAAGGAACAGCAAGATCCGATCCCGGGAGTCGCCGGCGCCCACGGCGGACCAGCAGAGGCACTTTCCGTAGTCCGGCCGCTCCTCAGCCGCTACCTCCAGCTCCGTCAGAAGCTCCTCCGCCAGATCGGCCATCTCGGTGTCCGCCGCGTCCCGGCCGGCTTCCCCGGCCCAGGCCGTCAGCTCCTCCTCCACCGCGCCGGCGTCCTCCAGGGAGAACACGTGATAGCGCTCCCCGTCGCCGTGGAAGCTCTCGCCGCTGTCGGTTTCGTAGACCTCCCGGCAGCCGGTGGGCAGCGTCAGGTCCCAGTTGGCCCGCAGCACCGGGCCGTAGCCTCCGCAGCCGGTGAGCAAAACGATGCAAAACAGCGCCGAAAGTGCGCAAAAAATTCGCTTATTCATCTCACTTTTCCTTCCAGATTTCGTACTGCAATGACTCCACGCACTCCGGCACCGGGCCGCCCAGGGTGCCCAGCTCCCGCAGGACCATGGGCGCCTCCATCATGCCGCCCTCGTAGAACTCGATGAGCCACTCCTCCGGGGACTGGCCCGCCAAGGCGTAGATCCGCTGGTTTTCGTCCCCCTCCACGTGGCCCAGGCAGTCGCCGAAGGCGTAGGAGATATCCCGAAAGATACCTCTTCCCCGGAGGACGCCATAGGTGGCGAATACCTTGCCGCCGTACTCGGCGGTGACGCAGCCGGTGTCCTCGTCCGTGGTCGTAATCTCCCCCTGCCGATAGATCACCGGGTCGTCCGGCAGCGGCGGCAGCCGAGAGGCGCAGGCGGTGAGCAGCAGCGCGCACAGCGCCAGGGCGATGCAGATCGTCTTTCTCACGCCGGGTCCTCCCGGAATTCCAGCAGGTCGCCGGGCTGGCACTCCAGCGCTTGGCACAGCCGGTTCAGAGTGTCCACCCGCACGGCCTTGGCCTTGCCGGTCTTCAGGATGGAGAGATTGGCCAGGGTGATGCCCACCTTTTCGCTGAGCTCCGTCAGACTCATCTTCCGCCGGGCCAGCATGATGTCGATGTTAAAAATGATCATGGGATATTCCTCCCCCCGATTGACTGATAATTCCCCCACAAGCGCGGCGACTCCGCTCCGCATGGGGTGGTTCCGGGAGGGGAGGGTATACCCCTCCCGGCTGTTTGTATCTACCGCGTCAGCGGACCATCTGATATCCGGCTGTGCCGGATATCAGATGGTCAAATCGTTATCTTCCTTGAGCGCGGCAGCCTCGTCCACCAGGTGGCTCAGCACCAGGGACGCCAGGCCCACGGCCACGCAGGAGAAAATCACCGTCGGGGTGACCAGCACCACCAGTCCCGGCGAGCCGGCACCCGTGGTGGCGCCTACGATCACCATGCCCGCCGGGAAGATCACCGCGTCGGCGAAGGCCAGCCAGGCGATCCACCGCAGGCACCGGGCGTTAGAGCGGGTGAAGGCGCCCTCCGGCGCGGAGATGCTGGAGAAGATCCGCCACGCCGGGATCAGCGCGGCGAAGACAGGCGCGGCGAAGCACCAGGCCCAGATGAGGCAGGGCCAGTAGGCGTCGGCAAACTCCGGCGCCTCCACCGTGGCCATATATTTCCCGTACATGGGCAGCGCCCAGAAAAACGCCCCTGCCAGTACGATTGCTCCGATCACCAGCACCGCGTGCAGCAGACGCGTCATGGTCGTCTTTTTCATGGAACCACTCCTTTCCTTGTGGCACCACCATACCACAGCGTTTTCCGCAAGTCAAGCATTATTTATCGAATTTCAATAAATATTTTTTGTAAACCGAGATGGTTCATCTTTTTCATCCCGGGGGTTGCATTATGGACCGGTTTGGTGTATGATAGTCCCCGGAAAACAACGGAATCATTTGTCTTCGGGGCGGGGTGAAAGTCCCCACCGGCGGTACAGTCCGCGAGCGGCCAAAGGCCGCAGGAACCGGCGCAATTCCGGTACCGACAGTCACAGTCTGGATGAGAGAAGGCGTGTACGGCATTTTGCGATGCTCTTTTTTGATGCGTGCACCTTGGAAGGCAAACTGTCTTCCGGGTGTTTTACCTCATCAAAAAGGAGTATTTTTTATGTCCGCCAAGAGAAAGACCTACCGTCTCGCCGTGGCCGCCATGCTGGCCGCCGTGGCCGCCGTGCTCCAGTTCGTGGAGTTCTCCATCCCCATCATGCCCTCCTTCGTGAAGCTAGATGTGTCCGACCTGCCGGCCCTGCTGGGCACCTTCGCCCTGGGCCCCTGGTGGGGCGTGGCCATCCAGCTGGTGAAAAACCTGCTGCACCTGCCCTTCGGCCACAGCGCCGGCGTGGGCGAGCTGTGCAACTTCCTGCTGGGCGGCGTGTTCGCCTTCGTGGCCGGCGTCATCTACCACCGTCACAAGACCCGCGCCACCGCCCTCACCGGCTCCATCCTGGGCGCCCTGGCCATGGCGGTGGTGAGCCTGCCGCTGAACTATTTCTTCGTCTATCCCGCCTATATCTCCATCCTCCATTTCCCGCTGGAGGCCATCATCGGCGCCTACCAGGCCATCCTGGGGCCCATCGCCGAGGTCCCCACCGGCAACGCGCTGCTGAACTGCCTGCTGGTGTTCAACGTGCCCTTTACCCTGTGCAAGGGCCTCATCGACGTGGTGCTGTGCTTCCTGATCTACAAGCCCCTGTCCCCCCTGCTGCACAGGTAAAATAGCGCGCAAAAGGCCCCTGCCGGATCGGCAGGGGCCTTTCCTCATTCGTCCTTGTTGTTGGCGGAGAACACGTCCGCCACCTCGCTGATGGTGATGTAGGCTCCGGGATCGATTTCGTGGACAAGCTCCCGCAGGCGGGTGACCTGGAAGCGGTTGACAATGAAATAGACCACCGTCTTCTCCAGGTTGGAGTAGCCGCCCCTGGCCTGGAGCCGGGTGGAGCCCGTTTCAAAGGCCTCGCTGAGGGCTGCGCAGATCTCAGTGGGCCGGGTGGTGACGATAAAGGCGCACTTGGCCCGGTCTACACCCTCTACGATAAAGTCCACTGCCCGCAGGGCCGCAGCGTAGGCCACAATGGAGTACAGCGGCAGCACCCAGCTGCGGAGTACTGCGCCGCAGACCACGTACAGCACCACGTTGTAGATCAGCACGAAGGTGCCCACCGTAATCCCCAGCCGCTTGGCGAAGATCACCGCCATGACCTCAATCCCATCCATGGCGCCGCCGAACCGGATGGCCAGACCGCTGCCCACACCGGATATGACGCCGCCGAACAACGCGCACAGCAGCAGATCGCCGCCCGCCAGCGGCGAGCCAGCGGACAGGTCTACCCCCAGCACGTCCTGGATGAGCCACGCCCCCAGGGCGTAGATCGCCACCGTGTAGATGGCGTACACCGTAAACAGAGACCCCTGTCGCCGCCAGCCGTACAGCAGCAGCGGTACATTCAGCACCAGCAGAAACAGCGACAGAGACAGCTCCTCCGGCGTCACCTGGCCCAACAGCATGGCCGTGCCGGAGATGCCGCTGTCGTACAGGTGCACCGGCTGGAGGAACACCGTCACCGCCACCGCGTTGACCAGACCTGCCAGCGTCAGCATGAGCACGCTGCCAATCTTGATTTTCTTCCAGAATGACATTCCCTCTCCCCCCTTCCGCGTTTTTCCCATCATATCATGGGCTGTCTCTGAAATCCACCGCTGCGGTCACGCCTGTTTTATCGTCATGTCACGGTGTCGTCAGCTTGCCGATCTGATGACACTCCCAAACGGTCACTTTCTCTCCATTTATGATCATCGTCACTTGATGCGCCCCTGAGCATTTCACCTTGATCCCGGTGATCGCCCCGTGCTGGATCAGCTCAAGAAGGTGGCTCTCCCCGTTGGGAAACTCGGGATCCACGGCGACCGTCAGTCCGACGGTGGATAGATAGTAGGTCTTCCCATTTCCCTCAATGACAGCAAGGGGAGACATGCCTTCTCCGCGTTGGAGATATCCGGTCAGCTCACCCTCGATATCCCTTTCTCTTTCTCCGCGGATGATAAGTGCAGCGGTCACGACGACCACGGCCGCCAACAAAAGAACAAGGACCCTTCTCATAACGCACCTCCCGGATGATCGATCGTTGATATGATGATACCATCGTTGTCAGGTGAAAGCAACTCTCTTTTCAGCCGACAACGCCCATGATCGCACTGCTGCCGAAAAGGCGGACGGTATTCTCCCGCGTGACCCCTCCCCCGGGGCCGGACTTTTTTCCGTCTTCGCCCTTTACGGCGGGCGGTGGACGTGGTATAATAGAACAAATGAACGATACGGGGGTGATGTCATGGACCGGGTGATCCTGCACTGCGATCTGAACAGCTTCTTCGCCTCGGTGGAGCTGTTGAGCTATCCGGAGCTTCTGGACCTGCCGGTGGCCGTCTGCGGCGACCCGACCTCCCGCCACGGCATCATCCTGGCCAAGAACGAGCACGCCAAGAAGTACCGCGTCCAGACCGCCGAGACCGTCTGGCAGGCCAAACAGAAGTGCCCCTCCCTGGTGCTGCTGCCGCCCCACCACAAGCTCTACGGCGAGTACTCCCGGAAGGTCAACGCCATTTACGGCCAGTACACCGACCTGGTGGAGCCCTTCGGCATCGACGAGAGCTGGCTGGACATCACCGGCAGCATGCACCTCTTTGGCGGCGACGCCGTGGCCATCGCCGACCAGATCCGCCATCGGATCCGGGAAGAACTGGGCCTCACCCTCAGCGTGGGCGTCAGCTTCAACAAGGTCTTCGCCAAGCTGGGCAGCGACTACAAAAAGCCCGACGCCACCACCCTCATCTCCCCGGACAACTGGCGAGACATCGTCTGGCCCCTGCCGGTGGGGGACATGCTGTTCGTGGGCAAGGCCGCCCAGAAGGTGCTGGGCCAGTACGGCATCCACACCATCGGAGAACTGGCCGCGTGCCGGCGGGAGATGCTGGAGACCCTCATGGGCAAGATGGGCGCTCAGCTCCACGACTACGCCAATGGCCGGGACAAGAGCCCCGTCCTGCCCCAGGACTACCACGAGCCGGTGAAATCGGTGGGCAACGGCACCACCTTCCCCCAAAACCTCACCCGCTGGGAGGAGGTCCGCACGGGCCTCAGCCTCCTCAGCGACTCGGTGGCCGGCCGGATGCGCCGCCAGGGGCTCTACTGCGGCGGCGTGTCGGTGACCATCCGCACCGCCGACTTCAAGACCTTCAGCCGCCAGAAGCGCCTGGACGCCCCCACCCATCTGATGAAGGATATCTACCGCGCCGCGGTGGAGCTGATGCAGCAGGCCTGGAAGGCCCCGGAGCCCATCCGGATGCTGACCGTCACCGCCCTCTACATCACCGAGAGCGCCGACTCCTTCCAGCAGCTGGATCTGCTGGGCGGCGCCGCCGCGCAAAAGAACGAGAAGCAGGAAAAGCTGGAGGACGCCATGGCCGCCATCCGGGACAAGTACGGCAAGGGCGCCATCTCCTACGGCAGCGCCGGCGGCAAGGTGGGCTGGGAGGACTAGTCTCGATGAAAGTGGTGAGCCACTTTCATCGAATCAGGCTGCGGCCCGCTCCGCGCACTCGCTGCGCTCGCACACTGCGCAGTCTGAGAAGAATTTTTTGCCACGCACGCCAGCCTTTGCCCGCGAGGGACGAGCGGTTGAGAAGGCAAGCGCCCTTGGGGTACATGTCGCGGCGAAAAATGATTTCAATTATTCGCGTCTACGGAGGAGAAATCTGCGATGTCGCACACGCTGTCAAGGAAAGGAGCCTTACACCATGAAGCACCTGTTGATCACCGGCTTCGCGCCCTTCGGCGGCGAGACAGTCAACCCCTCCTGGGAGGCCGTCCGCCTCCTGCCGGACAGGATCGGCGACGTCGTCCTCCACAAGCGAGAGCTGCCCGTGGTGTTCACCGCCGGGGCGGAGACCGCTTGGGCGGAGGCGAAGCGGCTCCGGCCCGACGCCGTCCTCTGCGTGGGCCAGGCGGGGACGCGGAGCGCCGTGACGCCGGAATACGTGGCCATCAACCTGCGCCACACCCGGATGGCCGACAACGCGGGGCGGCAGCCGCTGGACGAACCCATTGTCCCCGGCGGCCCGGCGGCCTATTTCGCCACGGTACCGGTACGGCGGATGGTGGAGGCTATCGAGAGGACCGGCGTGCCCTGCGCCTGCTCCTACTCCGCCGGTACCTTCGTGTGCAACGAGGTGCTCTATACCCTCCTCCACCGGCTCCGGGACACGGGGATCGCCGTCGGCTTCATCCACGTCCCCTACCTGCCGGAGCAGGGCTCTCCCAACCTGACGCTGGCGGAGATGGTCGCCGCCCTGACCGCCGCCGTATCCGCCCTGTGGGGGTAAACACGTAGACAAAAAAGGACGGAGAGCGAGAGCTCTCCGTCCTTTTTTGTCTGCCGAATCCCTCTCCCGCGCGGGGTGGGTGTCGTGTCGATCTGTTGCGGAGCAATCGGATCAGTGCCGGGACACCATGCCCCAGCTGTCCGGCTCCTCGTGGAGCAGGTCGATGGCGTCCATATACTCCGATTCCAGGGGGTTTGATTTGGGGGCGTTGGCCTTGTACTGCTCCAGGCGGGCCCTGGCCTGCTCCGGGGGCAGGACGGTGCCGGCGCCGGCGATGCATCCGCCGGGACAGGCCATGCCCTCCAACAGATACCCGTCGTACTTGCCCGCCCGGGCGATGCGCAGCATCTTGCGGCACTCCCGCAGCCCGTCGGCGTGGACGGTCTTGACCTCCAGCTCCGGATGCTCCCTGTGGATCACCGCCTCCACCGCGCCGGCCACGCCGCCGCTGGCGGCAAAGCCCACGCCGGGGGCGGACGCCTCGTACTTGGCGGGCCGATCCTCGATCTTGCTGATATCGATATCCTTGGCCTGGAACATAGCCAGCAGCTCCTCAAAGGTCAGCACGAAATCCACCTCGCTGCGGATGGTCCGGCGGCTGGCCTCCAGCTTCTTGGCGGCGCAGGGACCGATGAAGGCGATGCGGCAGTCGGGGTGGAGCCGCTTCTGGAGCCGGGCCGTCAGCACCATGGGGGTCAGGGACATGGAGATATAGGGGGCGAAGCCCGGGAACTCCTTCTTGGCCATGACGGACCAGGCGGGGCAGCAGGACGTGGCCATGAAGGGCATCTTCTCCGGCACTTTCTTGACGAACTCCTCCGCCTCCTCCACCGAGCACAGATCGGCGCCCACGGCCACCTCCTCCAGGCCCGCAAAGCCCAGCTGGCGCATGGCCTCCTTGATCTGGCCGGGGGTGACGTTGTCGCCGAACTGGCCCCAGAAGGCCGGGGCGATGATGGCGATGACCTTGTCGCCCCGCTTGATGGCGTGGATCAGCTGGAACAGCTGGCCCTTGTCCACGATGGCGCCGAAGGAGCAGTTCACCAGGCACATGCCGCAGCTGACGCACTTGCTCTGGTCGATCTCGGCCCGGCCGTTCTCGTCGCAGCCGATGGCGTCCATGCCGCAGGCCTCGGCGCAGGGCCGCTCAAAGCGGATGATGGTCTGATAGGAGCAGGCCTGCTTGCACCGGCCGCACTTGATGCACTTGCTCTGGTCGATCACCGCCTTGCCGTTATTGAAAAAGATGGCGCCCTTGGGGCACACGTTCTGGCAGTTCCGGGCCAGACAGCCGCGGCAGGCGGCGCTCACCTCGTAGTGGGTGGGCGGGCAGGCGTTGCAGGCGTATTTGATGATGTTGATCAGCGGGGGATCGTAATACTTGTCGGCGATGGCGGTCTTCTCCACGATGTCGCTGAGCAGGCTCTGCTCGTCGGGCTTTCGCAGGGGCAGACCCAGGGCCAGACGCACCCGCTCGCCGATGATGGCCCGCTCCAGAAAGATGGACGGCCGGGCGGGGTCCTCCCCCTCCTCCACCGTCAGCTCATAGGGCAGGCGGTCCATCCGCTTGTAATCCCCCTCGTAGGCGATCTTCGCCACGGCGGCGAACACCTTCCGGCGCATGGCCGCGATACGTCCCTTGTAATTTCGCATAGCTTTCTCCTCAGTTCGTCAGGCTTATGTACCACCTCTATTATACCAATTGTTAAGAATAAAACAATATCTGTTTTCGTATATTTTTTCGTTTTTCGCCCCGGCGGCCATATGCTATTCCACCAGATGGCGCAGCTCCCTCTCCAGCTTCTCCAGGGCCTTCTTCTCGATCCGGGACACGTAGGACCGGCTGATGCCGTACACCGCCGCCACCTGCCGCTGGGTCTGGGGCGTCCGTCCCCCCAGACCGTACCGGCGGCGGACGATGTCCGCCTCCCGCTCCGTCAGGCACCGGTCCACCAGCTGCCGCACCAGGGCGCCGTTCTCCCGGGTCTGCAGGTCGGAGAGCATGGTGTCCTCCTCCCCCACCACGTCCAGCAGATACAGGGAGTCCCCGTCCGTGTCGGATTCGATGGCGTCGTTGAGAGACACCTCCCCCTGGAGCTTCCGCTGGGAGCGGAAGAACATCAGGATCTCATTTTCGATGCACCGGGCGGCATAGGTAGCCAGCCGGATGTTCCGGTCGGGCCGGAAGGTGTTCACCGCCTTGATGAGGCCGATGGTGCCGATGGAGATGAGATCGTCCTGATTGTCCGCCTGGGTATAGTATTTCTTGACGATGTGGGCCACCAGCCGCAGATTGTGCTCCACCAGCTTGTTCCGGGCGTCCATGTCGCCGGCGGCGCACCGCTCCAGATACGCCCTCTCCTCCCCCTCCGACAGAGGCTTGGGAAACGAGCCGGGATTGCCCGACAGATGCAGGGACAGAAACAGACTGTTGACCAGCAGCAGTATCGCCGCAGAGAGCATAGAGACCCCTCCTTTTCCGCCGGTATCCTATGCCCGCACGGGAAGTCCCTATGCCCACAAAAAGGAGCGGCGGACCGCAGGCCGCCGCTCTTTTTCTACTTGTTCAGCATCCACACGCCGAAGTTCAGATACCCCGCGAAGGTCACCCACAGCAGGTACGGCACCTGCAGCGCCGCCGCCAGCGGGTCCACCCGCCGGAAGGTGAGGATCATCCACAGGATCAGCACCCACAGCACTACCAGCCACACGAAGGCCAGCCCAAAGGCCTGGAAATTGAAGAAAATAACGCTCCAGAAAAAGTTGAAGAAGAGCTGGACCAGATACAGCAGCAGGCCCCGGCTCCGGGCCACCGACGGCGGCATCAGATACACCCGGGCCGCGCTGACGCCCATCAGGGCGTACAGGATGGCCCAGACGATGGGAAACACGATAGCCGGCGGCGACAGGGGCGGCTTCTGGATGGTGGCGTTGTAGAGCTGGGTGGCCTCCCGGGTCAGAAGTCCCGCCAGGGCCCCCACCGCCTCGGTCAACACGATCCAGAATACGTAGGTCTTCCACGTTTGCTTTCTCACTTTGCATCACCCGGCGTTAGGATATGCACCGCCGGGCCAGTTCATACCTGGCTTTTACCCGATCCGGGCCAGGATCACGGTTTTGCCGCCGGCGCTCATGCGCACCTCGGTGAAGCCGTCCCGCTGCCGCCGCTGCAGCTCCAGCGTCTCGCCCTCGTAGCAGGAGGCCTTGAAGTGGACCTCCAGCTCGCCCACGTCCATAGCGTCCCACTCCCCGGTGGAAAAGGCCCCCGCCAGCGCCCGGACGTAGGCCACGTTGTTCATATGGCCCCCCAGGTCGATGTCGGTGGAGCGGACGGTATACCGGGCGAACACCGGCTCGCTGTCGAAGTCGTCCCGCAGCCGGGCGAAGGGCTCCGTCCACACGGCGTCCTGCCGGAAGGTCAGGCCCTCCGGGAACACCTCCGCAGCCCGCTGGAGCTGGCCCGTCTCCGTGTTGACGATGGTCCACTCCGTCTTGCCCAGGGCCAGGATCTCCTCGCCGCGGGTCAGCCGGTAGTCCCGGTTGCAGCGAATCCGCTCCGCCGGCTCCGGCCACGTCTCCAGCTCCGCCGGCTCGTTCATGGCGGGCCGCCGGAGGAATTTCACCTTCGTCTTCACCGTCAGCCAAAAGAGGTGCCGGGGCGAGAGCTGGGGTACGCCGATGCCCAGAGCCAAGGCGTGGTCCGTGGCGATGTCCTGGAACAGGGCGAAGGTATCCGGCGCGCTGAGCCGGGACGTGTGGTCACAGTCACTGGCCGGGATCGTCAGTCTTTTTTTCAGAGAGTTCTCCATGCTTGTCGTGCTCCGTTTCGTAATCCAGCACCTGCCGGAACTGGGTCTCGTACAGCTCCCGATAGGTGCCGTCCCGCCCCAGCAGCTCCTCGTGGGTGCCCTCTTCGGCAATGACGCCGTCCCGGATGACCAGGATCCGGTCGGCCTTCAGGATGGTGGAGAGCCGGTGGGCGATGACGATGCTGGTCCGCCCCTCCATCAGCACCTCCAGGGCGTCCTGGATGGCGTTCTCGGAGATGGAATCCAGGGCCGAGGTGGCCTCGTCCAGGATGAGGATCTTGGGGTCCTTCAGGATGACCCGGGCGATGGACAGCCGCTGCTTCTCGCCACCGGAGAGCTTCAGGCCCCGGTTGCCTACCACGGTGTCGTAGCCGTCGGGCTGGGCGGCGATGAAATCGCCCAGGTTGGCGATGGCGATGGCCCGCTCCATGTCCGCCTCCGTGGCCTGGTCGTTGGCGTAGAGGAGGTTTTCCCGGATGGTGCCGTTGAAGAGATAGGTGTCCTGGGTCACCACGCCGATCTGTTGGCGCAGGTACGTCAGATCGAAGTCCCGCACGTCCACGCCGCCGATGCGGACCGCGCCGTCCACCACATCGTAGAGCCGGGGGATCAGATTCACCACCGTGGATTTGCCGGAGCCGGAGCCGCCTACGATGGCGTACATCTTCCCGCCGGGGACGGTGAAGTCGATGTCGGTGAGGAGGGGCTTGTCCGGGCTGTAGGAAAAGGCCACGTGGTCGTAGACGATATCCGCGTCGGTGACGTCGGGGGTCTGCCCGCTGACCGGCGAGGTGATGGGGTTGGCCATGTCGAAATAGTCGAAGATCCGGGTGAACAGGGCCAGGGACCGGGTGAAGTCCACATGGATGTTCAGCAGGGACTCCACCGGCCGGTACAGCCGGTTCACCAGCGCCACCGTGGCGGTGATGGTGCCCACCGTCAGGGCGGAGTCCGCCCTGGCGATGATGAAATAGCCGCCGGCGAAGTAGATCAGCAGGGGGCCCAGCTGGGTGAACATGCCCATGATGACCCGGAACCACTTGCCGCTGCGCTGCTCCTTCAGCTGCAGCTCGGTGACCTCGCCGTTGACCTTCACGAACCGGTCATACTCCCGCTGCTCCCGGGTGAACAGCTTCACCAGCAGCGAGCCGTTGACGGACAGCGTCTCGTTGACCAGCTGGTTCATCTCGTCGTTCTTGGCCTGGCTGTCGCTGAGGATCTTCCACCGGGTCCGGCCCACGCTGCGGGTGGGCAGGATCAGCAGCGGGATCACCACGATGCCCACCAGCGCCAGCCGCCAGCTCATGCTCATCAGGGCCACCATGGTGGTCACCACCACGGCGATGTTGCTGACGATGCTGGAGAGAGTGCCGGAGATCACGGAGCTGACGCCGCTGATATCGGTGTTCATTCGGGTGATGATGTCGCCCTGCTTCTCCGAGGTGAAGAAGGCGTGGGGCATGTGCTGGAGATGGTCGTACATCTGGTTCTTCATGTCGAAGATGATCTTCTGGGAGATCCAGGCGTTGATGTAGCTCTCCAGCACGCCGATGATCTGGGAGGCCGCCAGCGTCACGAAGGCGTAGATCAGCAGCCGCACCAGCAGCTGCATATTCCGGCCCATCAGCGCCTCGTCCACGATGCGACCGGTGATGATGCTGGGCAGCAGGCCCACCACCGATGAGAGCAGGATCGCCGCGAACACCAGCAGGAACTGGAACCAGTAGGGCTTCAGGTAGGACAGAATCCGCTTGATCAGCGCCCCGGTGATCTTGGGCCGGTTCTGCTTCTCCTCCTCGGTCAGAAAACCGCGGGGTCCCATTCCTCTTCCGTTGGGAGGGGGCATACGGTCACCTTCTTTCCAGCTTTTGTCACATTATTTGTATTGTACCCCGCCCCGCCGCCCCCGTCAAGTAAAAGGGCCTTTCCTTTTGCCCCGCTGTGTGGTAGAATTCCCCTGGATCAAGGGAGAACCGGGTGCCGCGCCCCATTCTCCCCGGTGAGGAGGTTTTCCCGTGAAGATCAAGACGAAGCCCATGTCCTACAGCGCGGTCATGGCCCTGCCCCGCCCGGCCCACAGGCTGCCCCGGAGGCCGAATCCCCTGCTCCGCGCTGTGGTGCGTCTGGCCGCCGCCGGGGATCTGAAGGCCACCCACTTCACCTATACCGACCGCCGCCCGGCGGAGATCGTCGGTCGGCCCAGCCTGATCCTCATGAACCACTCCAGCTTCATCGACCTGGAGATGGTCTCCCGGATCTTCCGCGCCGAGCCCTACGCCATCGTCTGCACCAGCGACGGCTTCGTGGGCAAGGAGGGCCTCATGCGCGCCATCGGCTGCATCCCCACCCGGAAATTCGTCACCGACGTGTCCCTGGTGGGGGATATCCGCTATGCCCTCCGGGAGCTGGGCGTCCACGTCCTCATGTACCCGGAGGCCAGCTACTCCTTCGACGGCACCGCCACCCCGCTGCCCCGCCGGCTGGGCGTCCTCCTCAAGCGGCTGGGCGTCCCGGTGGTGATGGTGAAGACCGCCGGCGCCTTCACCCGCGACCCCCTCTACAACTGCCTGCAGAAGCGGCAGGTGGACGTGTCCGCCGAGGTGTACCAGCTCTTCAGCGAGGAGGAGCTGAAGGAGAGATTCCCGGCGGAGCTGGACGCGGCGCTGGACGAGGCCTTCACCTTCGACCACTTCGCCTGGCAGCGGGAGAACGGCATCGAGATCACCGAGCCCTTCCGCGCCGACGGCCTCCACCGCATCCTCTTCCAGTGCCCCCACTGCCTCACCCGGGGCCGGATGGAGGGCAAGGGCACCGTCATCGCCTGCACACACTGCGGCGCGTCCTATGAGCTGGACCCCCTGGGCCGCCTGGTCTGCCGGACGGGCGAGGGCAAGTTCGACCACGTGCCGGACTGGTACGCCTGGGAGCGGCGGCAGGTGGCCGCGGAGCTGGACGAGGGCACGTATCTGCTGGACACCGACGTGGATATCGGCCTCATGGTGGACTACAAGGCCATCTACATGGTGGGCGGCGGGCACCTGCGCCACGACGCGGAGGGCTTCCGCCTCACCGGCTGCGGCGGCAAGCTGGACTACCGCCAGGGTCCCGAGGCCTGCTACAGCGTCTACTCCGACTACTACTGGTATGAGATCGGCGACGTGATCTGCATCGGCAACGGCAACGTGCTCTACTACTGCTTCCCCCGGGAGAAGGACGTGGTGGCCCGGACCCGCATGGCGGTGGAGGAGCTCTACCGCCGGGCAAGGCAGCAGCGCAGACGAAACTGACCGCAAAAAACGGGCGGTGTACCTCGGTACACCGCCCGTTTTTCCATTATCTTACGCCTCCACCGGCAATTCGATGTAGATCGGCTGGTGGCCTACGGCCTGGACGTAGCGCAGCATGTCCTCCCGGGACATGCGCAGCGTGGAGGTGGACAGGCCCGGATGGCCGCTGACGGTGTCGTCCGCCAGCAATTCCCGGTCGATGACCAGCTGCACGGCGTTCTCCGTGTCAAACAGCAGCTCCAGCGCCGACACGGACCCGGGGGTGGTGTGCAGGTACTGCTCCATGTGCCCCGCGTCGGCGAAGGACAGCCGGGCGCAGCCCAGCTGGGCCGACAGGAACTTGGTCTTGAAGGGCTTGCCGCCGGGCATCATCAGCAGGTAGAAGGCCGTCTGCTGCCGGTTGCAGAGGAACAGGTTCTTGCAGATCTTCCCGCCCAGGGTGGACTCGATCAGCAGGCAGTCCTCCATGGTGTCGGCGTGGTCATGATCCACCCGGTCAAAGGGGATGTGCAGCTCCTCCAGCTTGTCGTAGATGGCCTCCTCGGCGGCGGTCCGCCGGTCCGCCGGCCGGCCGGTATAGCGTGTGGGATCGATGCGCATGGGGCAGTCCTCCTCTCGTTTGGCCCATTATACTCCCTCTTTCCCCGTTTTTCCATCCCCGCCGCCAAAAATATTCCCCGCCCTCTTGCCGGGGCGGCCCCGGGCGTGTAGAATAGAGCCAACACCGCCCAAAGGAGGAGCGCCATGGCCCGCATCATCCGGATCACCGATTTCAGCGCCCCGGAGCTGGACGTCTACGCCCGGCTGACGGAGCGCCAGCTCCAGGGCCGGGACGAGAAGGCCCAGCCCCTGTTCATCGCCGAGAGCCCCAACGTCATTCTCCGGGCCCTGGACGCCGGCTATGAGCCGGTTTCCCTGCTGATGGAGGGCAAGCACATCGATGGCGCCGCCCGGGAGGTGGTACGGCGCTGTGAGGATGTTCCCCTTTACATCGCTGATCTGCCGGTACTTACCCAGCTCACCGGATTCCCGCTGACCCGGGGCGTCCTGTGCGCCATGCGCCGCCGTCCCCTGCCGGAGGCGGCGGCCGTCTGCGCCGGCGCCCGGCGGATCGCCGTGCTGGAAAACGTCATGAACCCCACCAATGTCGGCGCCGTGTTCCGCTCCGCCGCCGCGTTGAACATGGACGCGGTGCTGCTGACCCCCTCCTGCTGCGACCCGCTGTACCGCCGCTCCGTCCGGGTCAGCATGGGCACCGTCTTCCAGATCCCCTGGACCTTCCTGGGCAGCGACACCCACGACTGGCCCCACCCCGGCCTGGAGCAGCTGGCGGAGATGGGCTTTCGCACCGCCGCCATGGCGCTGCGGGAGGACTCCCTCCCCATCGACGATCCCCGCCTGGCGGCGGAGGAGAAGCTGGCCATCGTCCTGGGCAGCGAGGGGGACGGCCTCTGCGCCGATACCATCGCCCGCTGCGACTACACCGTCCGTATCCCCATGTCCCACGGGGTGGACTCTCTGAACGTGGCCGCCGCCAGCGCCGTGGCCTTCTGGCAGCTGGGCCGCTGAAATGAAAACAAGCGGGCCGTTCCCGGTTTGGGAGCGGTCCGCTTTTCGTTCAGATCTTTTTCCGCGTCATGTCGTAACTGATGTCCAGCAGCCGGCAGATCACCTCGTCCGGTGCCGTGCCGTCCAGCAGCGCGCCGATCCACTGGCTCTTGTTCATGTGCCAGGCCGGCACCACGCCGGGCGAGCCCAGAAAGGAGCCGCCCAGCAGCGGCCCGCACTTCACGTCCAGCACGTAGACGACACCCTCCCCCGGGAGGCCCAGCTTCCGCCGCTCCACATCCATGACCACGGCGAACCACTTCCGGTTGGCCTGGTGGCGCAGGACGAAGGTCTCGGGAAACCTGGCCCACAGATACTCCGGCTCCGCGCCGTAGGTATCCAGGGCATACTGCAGCAGCTCTTCTCTGTTCATTCCCGTCTCCTCACTTCCCCGCCGGCGGAGCGCCGCAGACCGTCCGGCAGACGGCTCCGTTTCTCTCTTGAGCGCGTCATATCGCCCGGCTGTCTGTAAGATCTCCTGTCAGTTGTGGGATTATACCACAGGCGCCCGGGGATTACAAGCGCCCACCCCGTTATCCGCGCGGTAAATATGGCAAAAGGCTTGCACATTTTTGAATATTAGTGTAGAATACATTGTTCTATTTTATAAAGCGACAGGACCAGCCGGGCGACGGCTGCGCCGTTGCAAAGAATTCCCTCTGCCGCAGTACCGGGCAGCATAATCGTGGAAAGGCGGATCAACCGTGAAAGAAAAACTGCTGACCTTCTTCCTCGGCCGGCGTCTGGAGGACACCGAGCTGAGCGAAGAGAAATTCAATGTCCTCTGGGGCATTCCCATCTTCGCCAGCGACGCGATCTCCTCCGTCAGCTATGCGGGAGAGGAGATCCTGTTGGTGCTGATCCCGGTGTTGGCCATGGCCTCCTTCCGGGTCTTTCTTCCCATCGTGGCGGCAATCATCTGCCTGCTGGCCATCCTGGTGTTCTGCTATCGGCAGACCATCGAGGCCTATCCCGAGGGCGGCGGCGCCTATATCGTGGCCTCGGACAACCTGGGGGAAAAGGTGGGGCTCATCGCCGGCGGCTCGCTGATCATGGACTACATCCTCACCGTGGCGGTCAGTTCCTGCGCCGGCGCCGCGGCCATCACCTCCGCTTTCCCCTCCATGCTTCCCTACAAGGCGGTCATCGCCTTTCTGATCATCTGCCTGCTGACCTGGGGCAACCTCCGGGGTATCCGGGACTCCTCCGTGATGTTCGGCGTACCCACTTATCTGTTCATTCTGACCATGCTCACCATGATCGTGACCGGCGTCGTCAAGTACAGCCTCGGCCTGGTCACGCCCGCCCAGGCGGCGGCTATGACCGCCAGCTCCGCGGAGCTGGCCACCGATGCCATGGTGATCCTGATTCTCAAGGCCTTCGCCTCCGGCTGCACAGCGCTGACCGGCGTGGAGGCGGTGTCCAACGGCGTGCCCAACTTCAAGGCTCCCGCCCCGCAGCACGCCAAGAAGGTGCTGCTGGCCATGGCCGGCTTTGTGTGCATCATCTTCTTCGGTGTGAGCCTGCTGATCTCTCTGTATAAGATCGTCCCCACCGAGGACGCCACCGCCGTCAGCCTGCTGGCCGCCGCCGTTTTCGGCAAGGGCAGCGCCATGTTCTATGTCACCCAGGTCATGACAGTGGTCATTCTTTCTCTCGCAGCCAACACGGCCTTTGCGGATCTGCCTCTTCTGATGAGCCTCATCGCCAGCCACGGCTACCTGCCCAAGCAGCTGGTTCACCGAGGCTCCCGGCTGAATTTCTCCAACGGCATTCTGTTCCTGTTTGGGACGGCCTCCATTCTCGTGTTCGTCTTCCGGGGCAGCCAGCATTTGCTGCTGCCGCTGTATGCCAGCGGCGTGTTTATCTCCTTCTTCCTGAGCCAGTTCGGCATGTTGACCCACTGGCGTAAGAAAAAAGGCCCCCACTGGAAATTCAAGGCGGCGGTCAACGGCTTCGGCAGCGTCCTCACCGGCACGGTCCTGATCATCATCGTGATCATGAAATTCATGCGCGGCGCGTGGGTGGCCCTTCTGCTGATCTCCCTGTTCATCCTAATCATGCTGAAGATCAAGCGCCACTATGAGAAGGTCAGCGATGATCTGACCATCTCCTCCGTGGAGAAGGCGCTCCTGGAGCTCAACCACGACAAAACGGCCCGGGTCCTCATCCCCGTCCAGTCCCTGAACAAGTCCTTCATCAAGACCCTCAACTGCGCCCTCAGCTGCAATTTCTCCTCCATGGAGCTATACAGTGTCTGCAGTACGGAGGATTAGGCGCAGATCATCAAGGAGCAAATCGCATCCCTGGGAATCGACTGCGAGTATCGCTACGACGTCACAACCCTGCGCAATACCAATGATATTCTGCTGACCCATATCAAGCAGGAGGCCGATACGCTGACCAGCGAGCGGCTGATCGTGATGATGGGCGGCCTGGTGGTCACGTCCCCCTTCCAGAAAATTCTCCACAACAGCACAACCCATCGCCTGATGCGCAGGATGGAGACCTACCGCAACGTCTATGTGTTCTCCGTCCCGTACGTCATCAAGTGAGCTCTCCCGCGTCTGCGCCCCTGCGCATCGTACGGCCAACGAAATATGTGAAAGCCCGTACCGGAAATACCGGTACGGGCTTCTGTTTTATACGTCGGCGTCGTGCGGTCCGATCACCCGTTCAGCATGGCCGCCAGGACCTCGGCGTGGTCCCGGTGGTCGCCGTCGATGGCGCCGTACAGCGCCAGCAGCTCCTCGGCGACGGGGCAATATCTCTCCGCCCCGTCCCGCGCCATCCGCAGGGCCAGCATCTCCGTGAGGATGCGGAAGCACACGTTCTCCGTCTTGCGGATCTCCGCCAGCTGCTCCTCCCCGGTCCGCAGGCCGGCGGCCACCTCCGTCTTCAGGAAGTACAACTCCGGCAGCTTCTCCAGATAGTGCTCCGCCATGGCGTTCTCCCCCGCGGCGCGGCAGGTCTCCGCCAGCAGGCGGCACACGTCGTGACGGATCTCGTCGTCTCCGGTCCAGTCCAGCAGCCGCTGCCCGATCCGCAGCTTCTCTTGGGCCCTGCCGTCGGGGATGACCATCAGCAGGCAGTTGAGCAGCACCTCGTTGTTGGGGTACCTCTCCAGCGCCTGCCGGTAGAAGGCCTCGGCCCGCTCCGGCTGCTGCCGCAGGGGCAGGGACTCCTCCACCAGCGCCTCCACCTCCCGGTCGATCCGGCGGCGGTCCACGTCCAGCAGCTCATCCGTCGTCACGCCAAAGAGCACCGCCAGCCGGGGCAGCATGTCGATATCCGGGCAGGTCAGGCCTGTCTCCCACTTGCTGACGGCCTGGGCCGAGACGCTCAGATATTCCGCCAGCTGCTCCTGGGTCAGCTTTTTTCCCCTCCGCAGTTCGCGGATCTTCTCTCCAATGCTCATGTTCCTTTTCTCCTTTTCACGTTCTGGAACCGGTTCGTCTACAGCATACGGCAGCCCAACCCAAAAGTCCAGATACGATCCGTTGGAGATTTATCAACCGACGGTTGATAACAGCGTCGTCCTATTCCTCCAAAACCTTCAGCAACCCCCCGGCAAAGGCGGCATGCCCCTCCGGCAGCAGGTGGACGCCGTCGAAGGCCAGGGCAGCGCCCCACTCCCCCGCGTCGGCAAAGTCGACGCCCAGCCTCTCCGCCAGGCGGCGGTACACCGCTCCCAGCCGCTGCGACCTCTCGATCAGCGCCGGGCCGTCTACCCACGTCCCCGGCACCATAGGCGGCGGCGCGATCAGCACCAGCCGGGCGCCATCCGCATTTTTCCGAATACACCGCAGCAGCGGCTCCATCCGGGCCTCCGCCTCCTCCGGGGAGGCGCCCTCCAGCAGGTCGTTGCTGCCCAGCATCACGACGACCTCGTCCAGGGGCAGAAAGCTCCGCACCAGCGCCGTTGCCGCCGGCAACTCCCGCTGCCGGGGGATGGACAACCCGTTCTCCCCGCAGTTGAACACCTGCCGTCCCGACCGCTCCAGCAGCCCCGTCCACCGGACGCCCCGGGGATACCGCCCCCCGAGAAAGGGCCGGGGATCATAGCCGTATGTGTTGGAATCTCCGATGCACAGCGTCCGTTTCATAGGTCAGCCTCCCTTCGTTTTTTCCATCATACACCCCTTTCCTCCGTCACACAAGCCGCCGTGATATTTCTGTCCCCGTACCGCTGCGGCACCTTGTTGATCTCGCCGCCCTCTCTGAAAAAAGTTGCCTCGCCCTCTTGCGAAACGCCTCGCCCCGTGCTACGATGCTGTCGAAAAAGCGGGAACCTCGTCCCAAGGCCTCCGCTTCCCCGATCCTCGACGCAAGGAGGCGTTCTTCCATGCTGTCGCGACTGACCAAATCCGGCGTGTTCTGGATGATCGTGTCTACCCTCGCCGCCGCCGTCATGCAGTTGTTTATCCGGCTGTCCGGCGATAACGTCTCGGTCTTTCTTCAGATCTTTGCCCGGAATCTGCTGGGGATCTTCGTGGCGGGCTGCTTCATCCGGCGGGAAAAGCTGCCCGTGTTGGGCCCGCTGAAGCTGCAGCCCTTCCTGCTGGCCCGCTCCCTGGCCGGCTTCATCGGCCTGGTGACGCTGTTCTACGCCTCCCGCTTGGGAAACCTGGCTGACGTGACCATCATCCAGCGGACCAGCCCCTTTTTCACCACGCTGTTTTCTGTCCTCTTTCTCCGGGAAAGGACGAAGCTCCCCCAGTGGCTGGCCCTGGCGGCCGTCTTCACCGGCGGCCTCATCGCCGCCAATCCCACCTTTACCTCCAGCGCCCTGCCCATGTTGCTGGCCTTCGCCTGCGCCCTCCTCAACGGCGTGGCCTATACTCTGCTGGCCTGGTTCAAGGACAAGGTGCCCGCCATGACAGTGGTGATGCACTTCTCCGTCACCAGCGTGGCCCTCTCACTGCCCCTGGTACTGCGGGATCCGCAGCCCCTGTCGGCCCGGGACGTGGTGATCCTGTTCCTGATCGCGGCCTCCGGCAACCTCTGTGTGGTGGGGCTGACCCTCGCCTACCGGCTCTCGCCCGCTTCGGAGGTCTCCATCTACGACCAGCTGGGCATCGTCATGTCCCTGCTTCTGGGGTGGATCTTCCTCAACCAGGTCCCCACGGTCAATACCATTGTGGGCGGGTGCATCGTGGTGGCCGCCTCCACCCTGATCTTCTTTTACAACAAGCTGCGCCACAGCGCCAAATAGCCGGGACCGCGAAATGCAGCGGATCGGCCATAATCGCTCAAAAGCAGAAGAAAAACTCTCTCCGCGGCAGCCGCGGAGAGAGTTTTCTTCTGTGGAAATCCGATTGTCAATCCTTGTGGATGGACATATCGTGCATGAAGTCCTCCACATCCAGGATCAGGTTGTCAATGTGGTCGATCATCCGCTGCTCCGCCAGCTTGGGGTCGTGCTGCTCCAGAGCCTCCAGGATGCCGAAGTGGGCGCTGGTGGCCTTGCGCCGCCGGGCGCGGATCATCTCAAACAAGGGGGACTGTTGGCCGTAGGCGAAGAGCACCTGGTATAGCGACTCGAACACAGGGTTCCGGGAGGCCCGGGCGATGCTCCGGTGGAAATCCACGTCGATCTGGGCGATGGATTCCCCCTTGGGCTGCTGGATCTCCTGCTGCCGCAGCAGTTCCCGCAGGTGCTCCAGCTCCGTGTCGGTGATGTGGACGGCGGCCAGCCGGGCGGATTCCCGCTCCACGGCCCGGCGCGCCTCCAGCACGCTCAGATATCCGTCCAGAGAGGAGGAGGTGATCAGGCTGGTCAGCCGCTTCTGGTGCTCGCTGATGGTGCGGATGGACCGGTCCCGGGCCAGGGCCTGCTCCCCCAGCTCGCTGATGCACCGCCCCTGGTTGCTGACCTTGTAGACGTAGCCCAGGGACTCCAGCCGATATAGGACCCGCCCGATGGTGGCAGAGCTGGCGGTGATGCCCCGGCTGTGGAGCTTGTCCACCAGGGCGATGGAGCCCACCGGCTCCGAGGACTCAGCCAGGCACTCCAGAGTGATCATTTCATTGTCGGTCAAAGCTTCAAACTCAGGCATCGTTCTCCCCATCCCTGTAAGCCGCCAGGATCTCTCCGAAATACAGCACGTGCAGATCGCCGTTAGCGGCGTAGAAGCGGTCATACAGCTCCTTGTCCAGGCCGTCCAGCGGGAACTCGCTGCGCAGCATGGTACGGCACTCAAAGTGGATGGCGCAGCCGGCGATGCCGGGCACGCCGTTGACCCGGGCGGGAACGGTTTCGAGACCCGCCGCGGCCTTCTTATCCATATCCCGGCCGGAGTTCCGGCCGCAGACGATGAGGGCTTCCTTCATGGTACCAGGGGCCGGGAAGGACACGGTGAAGTTCCCGTTCTGCTGCAGCAGCTGCTCGGAATAGCGGCTGTGACGCACCATGATGGTCAGGGTGGGCTTGCCCCAGACGACGCCGAACTGGCCCCAGCCGATGGTCATGGGGTTCGCCTCATCGCCGGAGACCAGAAACGCGCCGGCGGGAAACTGCCGGATCGCCTCTTCAACAAGCGCTCTATAGTCCATAATGATCCTCCTTTTGAAATCCAATCCCGCTCTCGCGGTATATTTTTACAAGTTTATTATACATCACCCCCGCGGGAATGTAAAGGGAAAAGGTCGGTACTCATCTTGTGATTATTCATGTATATGGGTGAATTCCACAAAATATCATCACTAATCATTGTTTAATATGTGGAAACCTGTACGGCGGCATTGACAAATACGCCGGTGAGGCATATAGTTAGGTTAACCACTCATCACATGATGAATAGTGGCGCACACGTCCGTCCCCGGCGGACAGTGGGCCTGTCTCCGCTTTTGCAGAACCTGTCCCACGCGGACAATCAATCATCTGTTGAGAAGTCAATTCAGATTCAAGAATCATTTAGGAGGGATGCGCAATGAAAGAGTATGTTGTGGCCATCGCCGGCGTCATGGGCGCCGTGGGTCAGGAGATGATCCAGACCCTGGAGAGACGGAAGTTCCCTGTCAAGACCCTGAAGCCCCTGGACATCGCCGCCAATGTGGGCAAGGAGATCCCCTTTAACGGCGGCACCGTGAAGGTGGAGCTGTCCTGCCCCGAGGCCTTCGAGGGTGTGGACATCGCCCTGTTCGCCGTGGCGGACGCCGTCAGCCGTGAGCTGGCGCCGGAGGCTGCCAAGCGCGGCTGCGTGGTGATCGACAACTCCGCCGCCTGGCGTATGGATTCCGAGGTGCCCCTGGTGGTGCCCGAGGTCAACCCCGACGCCCTGTACGACCACAAGGGCATCATCGCCAACCCCAACTGCTCCACCATCATCGCCATGGTACCGCTGAAGCCGCTCCATGATTACGCCGGCATCAAGCGCATCATTGCCTCCACCTACCAGGCGGTGTCCGGCGCCGGCGCCGCGGGTCTGGCGGAGCTGCGGGACCAGACGGCCCAGGTCCTGGCCGGCGAGCCCATCGAGCCCAAGGCCTTTGCCCACCAGATCGCCTTTAACCTGATCCCCCACATCGACTACTTTGAGGACAACGCCTACACCCACGAGGAGATGAAGATGTTCCGGGAGGGCCGGAAGATCCTGGGTCTGCCCGATCTGATGGTCAACTGCACCTGCGTCCGCGTGCCGGTGTACCGCAGCCACAGCGAGTCCATCACCATTGAGACCGAACGCCCCATCACCCCCGACAAGGCACGGGAGATTCTGGCCACGGCCCCCGGCGTCAAAGTGGTGGACGATCCCGACAACAAGGTCTACCCCATGCCGGTGGACACCTCCAACCAGGATCTCATCTGGGTGGGCCGGGTGCGCGAGGACATCTCCAGCACCGGCAACGGCCTGACCTTCTGGTGCGCCGGCGACCAGATCCGCAAGGGCGCCGCCCTGAACGCGGTGCAGATCGCCGAGAAGATGGTGGAGCTGGATCTCCTGTAAGGTCCGGCGGATTTCACAGTTGCGGAGGTAGACATGATTAGAGTATTGATGAACGGCTGCTTCGGGATCATGAGCTCCGAAACCCAGGAGGAGATCGCCAAAACGAAGGACATCTGCGTGGTGGCCGGCGTAGCGCCTCGCCTCAAGGACGTGGAGAAGCCCTTCCCCGTATACACCTCCCTGGACGACGTGCAGGAGGACTATGACGTTCTGATGGACTTCTCCGTGGCGGCTGCCTGTCCCGATATCTGCAAGGCGGCTGTGGAGAAGAACAAGATCCTCATCACCGGTACCAGCGGCCGGACCGAGGAGCACGAACAGATGCTCCGGGAGGCAGCCAAAAAAATCCCCGTTTTCGTCTGCTACAACATGAACATCGGCCTGCTGTGCTTTCTGGAACTGGTACGGGAATCCATGCGCTACTACATGGACTGGGACATCGAGCTCATCGACCAGCACCACAGCAAGAAGCTGGACGCCCCGGCGGGGATCACCCACCACCTGATGAACATCGTCAAGGAGGCCCGGGCCGTCAACGACATCGACACGGAGTTCATCTTCGACAAGACCACGCTCAACCGGAAGAGACTGCCCTCCGACGTGGGCGTGTCCACCCTGCGCAGCGGCAGCATGGTGGGCGAGCAGACCATCTCCATGGGCAGCGAAAACGAGTATGTGGTCATCCGCCACACCCTGCTCAACCGTCACGGCGCCACGGCCGGCGCCATCAACATCACCCGGTGGATGCAGGATAAGCCCGTCGGCTACTACTCCCCCAACGACATCATCGACGAGATGAAGCGCCTGCCTCTGACGCTGGAGGAGAAGGCGGAGATGCAGGCCAAGGCCGGCAAGTGACGGCTGCGGCAATCACGGTTTCCACGCAGATACTGAGGGGCATCTGCTGAAAACAAATACATATATAGAACAAGGAGGTGAGAATAGCAATGCACATTCACGGAGACGTATGCGTGATCGGCGCAGGCTTAATGGGCTTGAACACCGCCTACTATCTGACCAAGGCAGGCAAATCTGTCGTTCTTCTGGAGCAGAAGGAGGTGGCCAACGGAGCATCCGGCGCGTGTGACGACATGATCATGCTGCAGTCCAAGAAGCCCGGTTTGATGCTGGAGCTGGCCATGTCCAGCCTGGAGATTTATCACGGGCTCACCGACGAGCTGCAGACGGACATCGGCTTCGACACCCGCGGCGCCACGATCCTGATCCAGAACGAGAAAGAGCTTGCTGTTATGGAGGGGTATTCCGCCCGCCAACGGGAGTCGGGTCTGGACGTGGTGATCCTGGATCGGAAGGATCTGCTGCAGTACCAGCCCCACGTGGGTCCCAGCATCATCGCCGGCACCTACAGCTATGTGGACTCCCAGGTGGATCCGCTCCGGTTCATGCGCTCTCTTCTGGCCCATGCGACCCAGCGCGGCATGCAGTTCGTCCGCCACGCCAAGGTTCTGGACGTGAACCAGACGGCAGACCGCTGGCAGGTGACGGCGGAGGGCGACGTCACGGTGGACTGCGACTACGTGGTCAACGCCGCCGGCGCCTGGTCCCCCGAGATCGGCCGGATGGTAGGCCTCGATATCCCCATCACACCCAAGAAGGGGCAGCTGGCCATCACGGAGCAGATTCCCGCCATCGGCAAGACCAACGTCCTGTCCGCGGCATACATCGCGTCCAAAATCGACCCCTCCCTTGCTCCCGACATGAGCGACTACGACAAGTCGATCGGCAAGGGCTTCTCGTTCACGCAGACCTATGACGGCAACTACCTCATCGGCTCAACCCGTGAGCAGGTGGGCTTTGACAAGACCACCTATCAGCAGGCAATCACCAACATCATTCGTCAGGCGTGCTTCTACTTCCCCATCCTCGAATCGGTCAGCATCATCCGGACCATCGCGGGGTTCCGCCCCGCCTGCAGGGACGGTATGCCTATCGTGGGTGAGGTGAAGGAGCTCCCCGGCTTCTACATCTGTGCCGGCCACGAGGGCGACGGCGTCGCCCTGGCGCCCCTGACGGGCAAAAACGTGGCGGCGATGATCGCCGGAGCCCCCTATGACGCACGCTTTGACAAGCTGAATTTCCAGCGCTTCGCACAATGATTTCTTTCTCCTTCAAATAAAGAAATAAAGTGTGTAAAAAAGGAAAGGAGTATAATCATGAATAATCTCGGAGTTATATTCTGGATTATTACGGCAGTCGTCTGCGGCTTCTTCTTCTGGATCTCCTGGCGCGTGAAGAATGACGCCGACAAGAGCTTCGCCAACTTCGCCATCGCCGGCGCGAACCTGCCCATGTTCCTGATCTTCTTCACCCAGTTTGCTACGATCATGGGCGCCGGCAACTTCATCGGCCACGCCGGCAACGGCTACGTCAACGGTGTATCCCAGCTGGTGTTCATCGCCGGTGAGCAGGGCGCCAAGGTGGTCTTCGGCTTCACCTTCGCCGCGCTGGCCGGCCGGCTGGTCTACAACTCTTTCCCCGAGATGATCGACGACCTGATCGTGAGAGACAAGGTCTCCCGCGCCATGGCAGCCTTCCTGGCGGCCTGCATCATGGTCTCCTGGTGCGGCGGCCAGGGCAAGGGCCTGGGCACCATTTTTGAGGTCTTTACCGGCCAGAGCGGCACCGCCGTTATCATCATCTTCTCCATCGTGTTCATTCTGTACACGGTGATGGGCGGTATCTACTCGGTCATCTGGACAGACCTGTTCCAAGGCATAGTATGTGTGGTATTCGGTATCATCTTCTACGTCTTCGCCTTCAAGCAGGTCAACTTCAGCTGGGCTGTTCTGACTGAGCGGCTGGCCGCCGTGGGCAAGAGCGAGATGCTCTCCCTGAAGGGCGTGGATCCCCTGCACATCCTCAACCTGTTCGTCACCGGTCTGATGGGCACCATGGTGGCCGCCCACTACTGGCAGCGCTGCTTCGGCGCCAAGGACAAGAAGACCGCCCGCAACGCCATGGTGTACAGCGGCATCATCGCCATCGTGTTCACCTGCCTGACCGCCTGCGTGGGCTTCATCATCATGACCCTGAATCAGGATCTGGACGCCAACAGCGCCATGCCCTGGTTCATGATGAACGTGTGCCCGCCCGTCATCGGCGTAGCCATCTTCTTCCTGATCCTCTGCGCCGGCATGTCCTCCGCGGACTCCAACCTGAACTCCGGCGCCATCCTGGTGGTCAACGACATCATCGCCCCCTTCAAGCCTGACATGGACGACAAGACCAAGGTCAAGCTGGCCAAGGTTTTCACCGTCATCATCGGCGTGGTCGCCTGCGTGTGCGCCCTGTACGCCAGCAACATCATCAGCCTGTTCTCCAAGGCCTACGCCATGGCCGGCTCCGGTCTGGTCCCCGTGATCGTGATCGGTCTGCTGTGGAAGGAGCGTCCCGCCGACGGCATCGTCGAGGGCAAGAAGAACAGCCGCGTCACCGCCTGGGGCTCCCGCTGCGGCATGATCGTGGGCGCCGTGATGAGCCAGATCAAGGGCATCCCCTACGCCACCCTGGTGGCTCTGGCCTGCTCCGCCGTCACCGTCATCGTCGTGTCCCTGCTGACCAAGAACGTGCCCAACCGCTTCGCCAGCGAGGGCCGTACCGAGGGTCTGGATTACGACAAGCTGAAGGCCTAACCGAGTGCTTCTTCTCACCACTGTTCTATCAGGCTTTTCCCGGAGCGCCGGGTCCCATATCCGGCGCTCCGGGGCCCCTCAACTTTTGCCGGATCCCGCGGGGATCTGACCGTAAGGAGTAAGTATCGTGAATAATGAAAGAGAATTGATCTGCCGCTGCGAGGAGGTTTACCGGGACGAGATCGTCCAGGCCATCCGCGACGGGGCCACCACCATGAATGAGCTCAAGCGTTTTACCCGCGCCGGCATGGGCCTTTGCCAAGGCAGAACGTGCAGGCGTCTGGTGGAGCGCATCCTGGCCCAGGAGACGGGCCAGAAGCTGGATCAGATGCCCACGTCTACCTACCGCCAGCCGGTAAGGCCCATCAAAGCGAGCCTATTGAACAAAGAAACCGACGAGGAGTGACCGCTCCCCGCCTTCCCATGAGTGATCCGTTACAAATGAACTGTATCGTTTGAATAGAAAGGAGCAACACCTATGACCAACTGGGGAAGACTGATCACCGCCATGATCACCCCGATGCACGCCGACGGCAGCATCAACATCGAGGCGCTGAAGAACCTGGCCCTGCACCTGAAGGCCACCGGCACCACGGCCCTTCTGTCCGCCGCCACCACCGGCGAGTCCCCCACCATCTCCGCCGACGAGAAGCGCGCCATGTTCACCGCGCTGAAGGAGACGGTGGACCTGCCGCTGATCGCCAACATCGGTACCAACTACACCAAGGCCTCCATCGAAAACATCAAGGTGGCCGAGGAGTGCGGCGCGGACGGTCTGCTGGCCGTCGTGCCCTACTACAACAAGCCCAACCCCGAGAGCCTGTACCTCCACTTCAAGGCCATCGCCGAGGCCACGGACCTGCCCATCATGCTCTACAACGTGCCCGGCCGGACCGGCACCAACATGAAGGCGGACACCACCATCAAGCTCTCCCGCATCAAGAACATCGTGGCCGTGAAGGAGGCCTCCGGCGATCTGGAGCAGCTGGCCGAGATCGTCAAGGGCGCCGACGACGACTTCCTGGTCTACACCGGCGAGGACGCCCAGGTCCTGCCCTCCCTGGCGGTGGGCGCCTACGGCGTGGTCAGCGTGGCCTCCCATGTGGTGGGCCAGGAGATGTCCGAGATGATCGCCGCCTACCTGGCCGGCGACGTAAAGCGGGCCTGCCAGCTGCACCTAAAGCTGCTGGAGATCGACAAGCGGCTGTTCATGACGGCCAACCCCATCCCCGTCAAGAAGGCCTGCGACCTGCTGGGTCTGAACGCCGGCAACCCCAGGCTGCCCCTGGCTCCCGCCAGCGAGGCCGTCACCGAGGCGCTGAGAGAGGAACTGCACAATCTCGGGAAACTTTGATCTGGGAGGCTGAGTCAACGTGGGTAGGATCGAAAAACACCCCATTCTGGGTGACTTGCCGGAGCGCAGGGAGGTAACCATCTATCTGGATGGCAAGCCCTACCCTGCCCAAGAGGGCGACATGATCGCCGCGGCGCTGATCGCCAACGGCGTGTCGACCCTGCGGTTTACCAAGAATGAACACAAGCCGCGGAGCATCTTCTGCGGCATCGGACGGTGCACCGACTGCGTGATGATCGTGGACGGCAAGCCCAATGTGCGCACCTGCGTCACCCCGGTCCGGGATGGCATGCAGATCCGCACGCAGGAGGGCACCGGCAGCTGGGAAGGAGGCGGCGCAAAGTGACCAGGGCGGAGCTTGTCATCGTCGGGGCGGGCCCGGCGGGCCTGTCCGCGGCCATCGAGGCGGCAAAGAACGGCGTCAAGGTGCTTCTGATCGACGAAAACGCCAAGCCCGGCGGCCAGCTGTTCAAGCAGATCCATAAATTCTTCGGCTCCAAGGCCCACCGGGCCGGCGTCCGGGGCTACGTCATCGGCCAGCAGCTGCTGCAGGAGACGGAGGAGCTGGGCATCGAGGTGTGGCTGAACTCCGAGGTGTGCGGCATCGAGGACAGCGGCCACCTGCTCTGGGTCATCCGGGACGGCAAGGAGTCCGTTCAGGTCCGGGCGGAGAAGCTGATCCTCTCCACCGGCGCCTCCGAGAACGCCGTGACCTTCCCCGGCTGGAACCTCCCCGGCGTCATGGGTGCCGGCGCGGCCCAGACGATGATCAACGTCCACCGTGTCCTGCCGGGCAAGCACATCGTCATGGTGGGCTCCGGCAACGTGGGCGTCATCGTCTCCTATCAGCTGCTGCAGGCCGGCGCCAGCGTGGAGGCCATCGTGGAGGCCGCCCCCAAGATCGGCGGCTACGGCGTCCACACGGCCAAGGTCTGCCGGGCCGGCGTTCCCTTCTATGTGGGGCACACCGTCAAGAAGGCCTACGGCACCGACCGGGTGGAGGCGGTGGATCTCATCGCGCTGGATGAAAAATTCCGTCAGATCCCCGGCACGGAGATCCACCTGGCCTGCGACACCGTGTGCTTGGCTACCGGCTTGACCCCGCTGACGGAGCTGGCCTGGCTGGCCGGCTGCAAATTCGATTTCATCGGCGCCCTGGGCGGCAACATCCCCATGCACAACGAAAAGATGCAGACCAGCGTGCCCAACGTGTATATCGCCGGCGACATCGCCGGCACCGAGGAGGCCAGCACGGCCATGGAGGAAGGGCGGCTGGCCGGCGTCAACGTGGCCTGCGCTCTGGGGCACTGCACCGCCGAGCACGCCAAGACCCGGTCCGACGAGATCTGGGAGAACCTGAACGCCCTGCGCTGCGGCTACTTCGGCCAGCGGCGGCGTGACGCCAAGGATCTGATTCTGAAGAAGGGAGCCGATTTGGGCATATGAACGCGGAACTGAAGATCAAAGGAGCTCCCTCCATCGAGGAGCTCAGGGCCTCCCCGGCCTTCCCCAGCTATGAGGAGCTGCGGCGGGGTCCCATCGCGGTGATCGAGTGCATCGAGGAGATCCCCTGCAATCCCTGCGAGGGCGCCTGCCCCTTCCACGCCATCCGTGTGGGCTCCCCCATCACCAATCTCCCCCATCTGGACGTGGAGAAGTGCGTGGGCTGCGGCCGCTGCGTGGCGGCCTGCTCCGGCCTTTGCATCTACGTGAAGGACTTTACCTACAGCGAGACCACCTGCACCATCAGCTTCCCCTTCGAGTACCTGCCTCTGCCTGAGGTGGGACAGGAGGTTGAGATGGTGGACCGCCACGGCAACGTGATCTGCAAGGGCACCGTCCGCAGAGTGAACAACGCCAAGGCCAACGACAACACGGCGGTGATCACGGCGGAATACGATAAGGCGTATTTCGAGGACGTGGTCAATATGAAGCGTCTGGGTATCTGACGCGGCACAGGGCTCCGTTTTCGCAGGAAAGCGGGGCCCTTTTTCAAAAAAAGCAACACACAGGAGGACGGAATGAAAACAGTTGTAGTGAAATTCGGCGGCACCTCTGTAGCCGATGAAAGGGCCAGAGCCTGCGCCATCCAGCGGATCGGCGAATACCGCCAGGCCGGCTGCGCGGTAGTGGCGGTGGTGTCCGCCATGGGCCGTAAGGGCGCGCCCTATGCCACGGACACTCTGCTCTCCCTGGTGCGGCCCGACGCCGCGCCGGAGATCCGGGACCTGATCATGACCTGTGGGGAGTCCATCTCCGCCTGCGTCTTTGCCGACGCCCTCTGCCAGGCCGGCATCGACGCCGTGGCCATGAACGGCATGACCGCCGGCATACGCACCGACAGCGTACACCTGAACGCAGAGATCGTCGGCATGGATACGGAGCGGGTGAACGCGGCCCTGGCCGCGGGAAAGACGGTGGTCATCACCGGCTTCCAGGGCGTGGCGGAGGACATGAGCTTCCACACCCTGGGCCGCGGCGGCAGCGACACCTCGGCGGCGGCCATCGCCGGCTATCTCCGGGCGGAGCGCTGCGTAATCTACACCGACGTACCCGGCGTCGCCGAGTGCGACCCCCGGATCGTCCCGGAGGCCCGGTTCATGGACCGGGTGGACGCGGAGGATATGCTGGAGCTGGCCCGGCGCGGGGCCGGGGTGATCCACCCCCGGGCCGTGGCGGCGGCTCTGGCCTCGGGCACGCCGCTGCGGGTGGCCTCCACCTTCCGCAGCGACGGCGGCACGGACATCGTACCGGAGGCGAAGCGGGACGGATTCGTGGGCCTGGCCGTGGCCCACGACGGCACGGACGACCTGGTCACCATGCTCTACCACCCGGTAGAGCGGGTGCTGGCCCAGGCGCAGTCTATGTTCCCCGCCTGTACCCGGGAGGGCGATCTGATCACCGTCCGGCTCCCCGCCGGCGGCGCGGCCAGGACCGCGGCTCAGGCCCTCTATGCAGCTTTCGCGGTCAATGGGGCGGAGCGGTGACAACGGGCGCGATCTGTGCTATAATCAACCGGAAAACAGATCTCCGCCGGCGGGGGTTCCCCTTCGGTGGAGAGGAAGGAGCGATATATGGAGAAGATCCGAATCGGCATCGTTGGATACGGCAACCTGGGCCGGGGCATCGAGTGCGCCGCCAAACAGAGCCCGGACACGGCGGTAGTGGCCGTCTATACCCGCCGGGACCCCGCCTCCCTCTCCGTTCTGACGGAGGGCGCGCAGGTCCTGCCTGTCAGCGCCCTGGATGACGGGAAGCAGGATGTGGATGTGCTGATCCTGTGCGGCGGCAGCGCCACGGACCTGCCCGTGCAGACGCCCCGGTACGCCCGGCTGTACAACGTGGTAGACAGCTTTGACAACCACACCCGGATCCCGGAGCATTTTGACGCGGTGAACGATGCCGCCCTGGCCGGCGGCACTCTGGCCACCATCTCGGTGGGCTGGGATCCCGGCCTCTTCTCGCTGAACCGGGCGCTGGCCACGGCGGTCCTGCCCGACGGGGAGAACTACACCTTCTGGGGCAAGGGCGTCAGCCAGGGCCACTCCGACGCCATCCGCCGCATCCCAGGCGTCCGGAACGCCCGGCAGTACACGATCCCCGTGGAGTCCGCCCTGGAGGCGGTCCGCAGCGGCGCCAACCCCGCCCTGACCACCCGGGAGAAGCATACCAGAGAGTGCTTCGTGGTGGCCGAGGAAGGGGCGGACCGGGAGCGCATCCGCCGGGAGATCGTCACCATGCCGGCCTATTTCGCCGACTATGACACCACCGTGCACTTCATCTCTGAGGAGGAGCTTCTCCGGGATCACAGCGGCATCCCCCACGGCGGGTTCGTGATCCGCAGCGGAAAGACCGGCTGGAATCGGGAGAACACGGAGCTCCTGGAGTTCCGGCTGAAGCTGGACTCCAACCCGGAGTTCACCTCCAGTGTCATCCTGGCCTACGCCCGGGCCACGGTGCGCCTGGCGCGCCGGGGCGAGCGGGGCTGCCGGACCATTCTGGACATCCCCGTGGCGGAGACCCTGCCCATGACGCCGGAGGAGATGCGCAAAACGCTGCTGTAACGGAAAGCGGCGGCCAATACGAAAGAGACGGGGAAAGAACATGATCTGTGACAACCTCAGCGTGCGCGGCGGCACCCTCTATTTTGCCGGACAGAATACGGTGGAGCTGGCCAGGCGATACGGCACTCCCCTCTACCTCATGGACGAGGATAAGATCCGGGAGAAATGCCGTGCCTACAAGCGCGCCTTTGAAAAGCACTTCGGGCCTGCGTCCCGGCCCCTCTATGCCTCCAAGGCAAACTGCTTCAAGCGGATCTACGAGATCATCCGGGAGGAGGGTCTGGGCATCGACGTGGTGTCCTCCGGCGAGATCTACACCGCCGTGGCAGCCGGCTTCGATATGTCCCTGGCCTATTTCCACTCCAACAACAAGACCGACGACGACATCGCCTACGGCATGGACTGCGGCGTGGGTTACTTCGTGTGCGACAATGCCGAGGAGGTCGGCGCTATTGAGCAGGAGTGCCGGCGGCGGGGTGCGCGCCAGAAGATCCTGCTGCGCCTGACCCCGGGGATTGACCCCCACACCTTTGCGGAGGTGGCCACCGGTAAGGTGGACTCCAAATTCGGCTCCGCCATTGTCACCGGTCAGGCGGAGGAGATCACCCGCTTCGCCCTGGACCAGCCCCACATCGATCTGGCGGGCTTCCACTGCCACGTGGGGTCCCAGGTGCTGGAGGAGGATGTGTTCGAGCGGGCGGCGGCGGTGATGCTGGAGTTCGTAGCGGAAATCGCTCGCAAAACGGGTTATCAGGCGGCCCAGCTGAACCTGGGCGGCGGCTACGGCGTGCGCTACACGGAGGACGACGGCTGCCTGGACATCGAGGAAAAGGTGGGCCGGGTGGCCCAAAGCGCCCGGGAGACCGCCGAACGCCTGGGGATCCCCCTGCCGGAGATCCGCATGGAGCCGGGCCGCAGCATCGTGGCCGACGCGGGCATGACCCTCTACACCTGCGGCACCGTGAAGAGGATCCCCGGCTACAAGAACTATGTCTCCGTGGACGGCGGCATGACGGACAACCCCCGCTTCGCCCTGTACCGCTCCCGCTACACCTGCTATGTGGCCAACCGGATGGACGAGCCCGCCGCCATGGAGGTATCCCTGGTAGGGCGGTGCTGCGAATCCGGAGATATCATCCAGGAGCACGTGATGGTACCGGAGACGGTGGGCCGGTACGATACCATCGCCGTATGCACCACCGGCGCCTACAACTACTCCATGGCCTCCAATTACAACAAGGTCGGACGGCCCCCGGTGGTAATGCTCCGGGGCGGAACGGACAGCTATGTGGCCGTCCGCCGGGAGACGGCGGAGGATATGGCGGCGCGGGACCTGTGATCCCCGCCGGAAAGGAGAACTGACATGAAAAAACTGGGCTTCGGCATGATGCGCATGCCCCGGCTGGATCCCAACGATCCCGCCAGCGTGGACATCGAGCAGGTCAAGGAGATGGTGGATCTCTTCCTCAGCAAGGGGTTCACCTATTTCGACACGGCTATCATGTACCACGCCTTCGCCAGCCAGCGGGTGGCCAAGGAGGCCCTGGTGGACCGCTATCCCCGGGACAGCTTCACCCTGGCCACCAAGCTCCACAGCGCCTATTTCCACTCCCTGGAGGACCGGGACAAGGTGTTCTCGGAGCAGCTGGAGCAGACCGGCGCAGGCTATTTCGACTACTACCTGCTCCACAGCGTGGGCGCCGCCAGCTACCCGAAGTTCGAGGACTACGACTGCTTCAACTGGCTTCTGGAGAAGAAGGCCCGGGGCCTGGTGAGGCACGTGGGCTTCTCCTTCCACGATACGCCGGAGCTTCTGGACCGGATCCTGACTGCCCATCCGGAGATGGAATTCGTGCAGATCCAGCTGAACTATCTGGACTGGGAGAGCGAATGGGTCCAGTCCCGGGCGGTCTACGAGGCAGCCGTCAAACACGGCAAGCCGGTGGTGGTGATGGAACCGGTGAAGGGCGGCACTCTGGCAAAGGTACCCGCCCGGGCCGAGGAGCTGCTGAAGGCGGCGGAGCCGGCGCTCTCCGTCCCCTCCTGGGCCATTCGCTTTGCCGCTTCCCAGGAGCATGTGATGATGGTCCTCTCCGGCATGAGCAGTCTGGATCAGATGCGGGACAACATCAGCTACATGGAGGATTTCCGGCCTCTGACGGCGGACGAGCTGGCCCTGACCCGGCAGGTGGCGGACATCATCAACGCCCAGATCGCCATCCCCTGCACCGGCTGCTCCTACTGCACCGACGGCTGCCCCATGAACATCCCCATCCCCAAGTACTTCTCCATGTATAACGAGAACATGCGGGAGGACCTGGCCCAGAAGGGCTGGACCATGAACTTCACCAACTACGCCAAGCTGATCGAGACCTTCGGCCGGGCCGCCGACTGCGTGGGCTGCGGACAGTGCGAGGGCGTATGCCCCCAGCACCTGCCGATCATTGACTTGATGAAGGATGTCTCCGCCCACTTCGACAGCGAGGTCGCCCGATAAGCCCGCCTGCCCCGCGTCTGTGGGCGCCGGCGCTATCCCCCATATAGATCAAACAGCCGCGGTTTTCCGCGGCTGTTTTTCTGTATCGGAGCGGCGTTTTGCTCTCCCTCCCCGCCCGAAAAGCTTTTCGTAAAATTTTTAATGTTTTTCGTAAATATATACTTGACAAACGTAAACTCCCGTGCTATGATGGCCACAGAGGTTAATGAGAAACGTTAATAAATTAATGAAAGTGCAAGGAGAGACCTACCATGGAAAACACCAAGCTGATCAAATCCGCCACCGTCATCGACAGGATTCTGAAGATCCTGCAGGGCTTCGCTCTGGCCGGCGTGATCGTACCCGCCATCTTCATCCCCCTGACCCTCATCTTCGGCGAGAAGGTCATCGCCAGCAGCTCCCGGCTGGACCTGGGCGACGTGAAACTGGTGCTGACCGGCGACGCCTTCGCCTACATGGACCTGGCCCACATCAAGACCAGCATCATCTTCATGCTGCTGGGCGGCATCGTGGCCGCCGCCGCCCTGTGGTACTGCCTGCGGGTCCTGCGGCAGATCCTGTCCCCCATGAAGGATGGCACCCCCTTTGTCAGCGGCATCGCCGCCCAGGTGCGCAGGCTGGGCTGGACCGTCCTCGTGGGCGGCGCCGTGGCCGAGCTCGGCCGGGTGGTCGCCTCCGTCTTCGAGATCCGGGCCCATCACCTGGAGCAGCTGCTGGACCCCAACGCCGTCTCCTCCGTCAGCCTTAACTACTCCGTGAGCCTGTGGTTCGTGGTCACCGCGCTGATCCTGTTCTTCCTGTCCTACGTATTCCGTTACGGCGAGGAACTGCAGCGCCAGGCCGACGAGACGCTGTGAGGTGGGCCATGGGAAAGATCATTCTGCGCCTGGATCGGGTCATGGCCGACCGGAAGGTCAGCCTGAAGGACCTGTCGGATATGGTGGGCGTGTCCAACGTCAACCTGTCCAAGATGAAGACCGGCAAGATCAGCGCCATCCGCTTCTCCACCCTGGAGGCCATCTGTGAGGCGTTGAACTGCCAGCCCGGCGATATCCTGGAATACGATCCCCGCGCCAAGAGCGAGGAGGAATAAGCGGAGCAAGAGAAAAGCGGTGCGGGGAAAACCCGCACCGCTTTTTCGTTTTCGCGGTCAATAGTGCAGCAGTTCCAGCTTGCCGCAGACCCGGTCCGCCAGCTGGGCCCGGGCGGGATACTTGTCACCACCCAAAGCGTCGTCTGCCGGCCTGTACTCCTCAGCACAGCGCAATTCACCTTTGTGCGGCTTTTGGAGCCCCGTATTCCCGACGCAAAAGCGCCGGGGCGTACACCGCGTTGTCCCAGGTCTTGGCCTGATTCATGAGAGATAACTATGCCTTCTTGTCCTTCAAATGCTCATGCAGCCGGATCGTTGAGATCACAAGGAGAAAGGTGATGGCAATGATGGCAAGCACGCCGGAAACCAGCTCGATCACATAGAGGATTTCGAACAGAGGACTTGACGCTCCTCCATAGTAGATCAGCATGGCCGCAATGATAGTTGTTCCACCTGTGAATAAAAGAACAATGGCAGATATAGCAACGAGCCCCCTGAACTTATTTGGGTTCATCGCTTTCAAGTGCGGGATAGACGAGAGCAGCAAGGACTGCGCCCGCGAGAGGTCCCACGATGAAAACCCAAAGAGAACTCAGCGGCTCCCCATTTCCAGCGATTGCCGACACAACAGCCGGGGCAATGGAACGGCTGGGGTTTACGCTGGTTCCGGTAAGGCCGATGCCCAAAATATGCACGAAGGTGAGAGACAGACCGATAATCAGCCCGCCGAAGGATCCGTGCTGGAATCTCTCGGAGGTGACGCCCTGAATCACCATCAGGAAAATAAACGTAAGGACGATTTCAACGATCAGTCCTGCTGCTGCGCTTCCGTCTACACCGGCGAGCCCGTTGCTGCCCAAAGCGCCGGTCATATCCGTGACATTCCCTGTTTTGAAAATGGCGGACAGAAGCGCCGAGGCGGCAAACGCGCCAATCAGCTGGAAAACCCAATACAGAACCGCGTCTTTCCCCGACATCTTCTTGCGCATCAGCATAGCCAGCGTGACGGCGGCATTGAAATGGCCGCCGGAGATATTGCCAACGCAATATGCCATCGCGACTACGGACAGGCCGAACGCCAGCGCCGTGAGGATGTAGCCGCCGCCCGCTGCGGCGTCACACCCTACGAGCATGGCCGTTCCGCAGCCCATAAAGACTAAAACGAAGGTCCCGATCAGTTCAGATAAATACTTTCTCATTTTGCACACAGACTCCTTTCATTTTTCCTGCACGAATTGGGTAGAAAGATAACGAGTGCTCTCCCAACAGAATGACACCGTTTATCCTTTTATTTCATACAACGTGTGCAATCATACAGAACTAACGCCGGAGACTAAGCGAAGAGAGTTGTGGCCTTATAGAAAGTCGAGAGATGCCCGTTCATTGAGCTGAGCACCTCTCGAGTTTCACCTGGTTGCAATTTGTGCTTCAAATAGGCTTTCAAAAGTCGCCTTTGCGAGCACACCCTCAGTTTTCATTTGAACCCTTAGCAGCCACCCTTCGCAGCTTTTATACGCTTCGGATCTTTTATCGAACACGGCGAAGATCTCGCCGGTTCCTTCGACGGCTTCTATAACATCCAGCAGGGAATACTTTAACAGCTCTTCGGTTGAATAGTAGGCCTTTTCGGTTGCCGGCTGTTCATCAGTCAAGTAAATCATGCCTTTCTCTTTCAGGCTTTCACAAATACGCCCGGCAACGGGTTTCGGCGTTCCCGTCTGCATTGCAATTTCGCTTATGGTCACCCCTTTTCTTACGGCGGATTTGTCGGCGACATGGTTTTGATGTAAGCAGTACAGGATGCGTACTGCATAATCGGTATCTCTTTTAAGCTGCATGATAGCAAAGCCTCCTTCAGGATATTGACAAACGAAAATTTGAAACGGCTCCTTCTTTTACGAAAGAGGGTATCAGTCGGTTGCTAACGCCATCCAAACAAAAAAATAGCGGCACCCGGCTTAGTAGGCGCCACTATTTTGAAAGAAGTTTTTTGCTTACATCAAATCATTCAGGATACCCGCGAGAATGTACTCCCCCCAGGAGTATTCTGACATAAACTCTCCTTCAAACCGGTCTCTTTTCCCCATGTTTTTGTCTTGCCAGGCATAGTAGTCACAATCAAACAGCGACGTGTTGACCAGCTGGCCTCTCTGGGTTGAGATCAAAAGGTCCTCCAGATTCTCCTCCTTCAGCACCTGCTTCAGTCTCCTGAGCGCGTTATAATACACGGTCATCTCCACATTTCCGTAGGGTCTGTCCTCCCATACGGTGCTGTAGATCTCCTCGTTGCTGATCTCCTTTCCGCGCCGCGTGACGATAAGCGCCAATATCTCTTTTGCCTTTCCGGACAACGGAAGAGGCTTGCCGTTTCTCAGGACCTGGAAGCGGCCAAACGTCTGAACATAGAGTTCTTTTTGCTGCCGCTGAAGTAGAAGGCGCAGCCGTTCCATCGTCATTTCAAGCGTCTCCTTGTTGTACGGCTTCAAGATGTAGTAATCCCCGCCGATCTGATTAAAGTCCCACAAGTACTCATCGTAGGCCGAAACAAACACGATAATTACATCGGGCTTAATCAACCGAAGCTCCTTTGCCAGCTGGACGCCGTTCTTGATCGGCATCGCAACGTCTAAGAAGGCCGCCTCAAAGGAATTGTCCGCCGCAAAATCCAGTGCCTTTTCAGCAGACTCAAACTGTCCGATAACATTGAGGTCCGGGATCTCCGCGGCAAGCCTGGCAAATCGCTTCAGCATCAGAGGCTCGTCATCAACTATGATTGCTCTCATTGCTATGCGCCCTCCTTTGGTATCGTGATAATAACGGTCGTTCCCGTGCCAATGGCGCTCTCAAAATCAACCGTTGCGTGCATCATTTTGTCGAGACGAAACATGATGTTCTTTAAGCCTGTTGAGTCCTGCTTTCCCAAAGAGATATCGGACTGATACCTCTCCACGTCGAAGCCAACGCCGTTATCCTCAACCGTGATCCGCACGGTTCCGTCGCTCTCTTCTGTCCTTATCACCACCTGTCCGCCTTGTTCGCCGCGCTCGTAAATGCCATGGCGGATCGCGTTCTCCACGAGAGGCTGAACACTGAGCGGCAGGATCAAAAAATCCATTGTCTGGATGTCATAGAGAACGCTCAGCTTGTCTCCGAAGCGCATCCTCTCAATGTTGACATACGCTTTAATGTTCGCCAGCTCCTGCTCAAAGGGAATCGGGCCGTCATTTGCCATGGCGCGAATGCAGCTGCGAAGATGGGTCGTAAAATCTCCGATCAGCTCAGAGGCATATTCCGGGTCGTCCAAAACGATCTCCTGGATGGAGCCGAGCGCGTTGTACAAGAAATGCGGCTGCATCTGACTGGTAAAGTTGCGAAGCCGGATCATCTGAAGCTCATTTTCCAGATCTCGCAGTTCTTTCTCCTTTCTCTGCTGCTCTGTCAGATCGTATAGAACGCAGAACGAAAGAATATCTCCGGAGGCGGCATCCTGGTACAGATAAAATACGATTTTGCAGGGCTGTACCTGATCGTTCAGCATTTTCATGGAGAAGGAGGCCGAGGCTCGCTTCTCGCCGTGCTCGAAGCAGCTGATTAAATAGTTCCGGTCACTGATCCTCGTAAATCTCTCCTTTTTCCCAGCTACCATATGGGAAACATGCCATTTCATAAAATCGCTGTAAGGCAATGTGCCGTTTTGTGCGGCAATGTGAAAACTGGCAGGGAGCACGGCGGGAAGCTTGTACGGAGAAAACTCCAGGATAATATCCTTTGAGAGATTAACTTCCAGATAGCCCTCGGCGCTTGCCAGGATCGCCTCAAGGTGATTGATCTCTTTGCTGTGCATGGAAGAGAGCTTTTCGGCCAGTGCTTTGTCCTGCCGGAACGCGGCGTCCACATTCCTGATGCCGATCAGGAAGTGGGGGCGTCCCTCCACAAGGTCCATCGTCGCTCTGAGCTTATGGTACAGGGGCCTGCCGTCTATCATCAGCCGGTAGACAAAGGAGTAAAACTTCTCTTTGCTCAAAGCGGCAGACAGCGCTTCCTTAGAAAGCATATTGCGGACAAACTCCCTGTCTTCTATATAGATGGTCTTGATGATATTCCCTTCCAGTGAATCAAAGAAATCGTCCCCGTGATCCTCAATGCGAAGCAAGCTGTATGAATCGCTTTCGTGAAAGCATTGGAACGACGAGGTTTCCGCGTCAACCGCATAAATGCACTCGTAATTTTCGAATAGCGCCTTGACGATTGCCTCATGGGATAATGCCTTATGCTTTTTGTTGCTGTTACCGCTCATGATTACGGTCCTTTCTTATCAGCGCGCAAGCGGATATTGGGACAGACCGCCTACTTACGCATGGTTTACCATGCGTAAACTAACTGATTACTAACGCCAGGCGGTTCTGCGTGTGCTCTCCTTGCGCGGATCGCAGGGCTTTTCGGCGTCGGCGGGAATGGCCCAAGAGCGCCCGAAGCGCTCCGCGCCCGGGACTCGGCCCTGCGATATATATTGGTTGACGCGGCGCTCCGATACGTCCCATTTGTACGATGCTTCTCTGATCGAGATATACCCTTTCATTTCAGCCACCCCCGACAAATTAGCGCATAGATACGGATATATTCTATACGAATATTCGTAGCTTTTCAAGCCTGTGGCAGCCGTTTCCCCGTACCGCATGACAAATTAGGGAGATACCCGGAGCTTTGATACTCCGTTCTCCGCCGAACAGCTTAACGCCTCCCTGTCGTCTTTTTTAGTTGTGCGTTAGTTTACAGCATGTATAAAAAAACAAATAACGTGGTATATGAAGGAGAATCTTTGTAAGCGCATCTTTGAATACAGGATGACCTTCAGCACCACTGAAAAAAAGGAGGGTGCTGATTTGGTTCATTTTGTGAATGTGACCATGGCGTACGGAGCTCATACCGTGATTGACAATCTGAATCTCCATGTCGAGGAGGGACAGTTGGTCGTGCTGATCGGTCCGTCCGGGTGCGGAAAGACAACCACGCTCCAGCTGATCAACCGGCTGATTAAGCCCACTCACGGCGATATCATGGTCAACGGGGAAAACATTAAGTCTGTTGACCCAGTAGAGCTTCGGCGGAAAATCGGATATGTCATCCAGGAAATCGGTCTCTTCCCGCACATGACCATCAAGCAGAATATCGAGATCGTGCCGCGCCTGCTCGGCTGGGACGAGGAGAAAAAGGCCGCCCGAACCTTAGAGCTGATCCAACTGGTGAACCTGGACGAGAAATATCTGAAGCGCTATCCCTCGGAGCTGTCCGGCGGACAGCAGCAGCGGATCGGCCTTCTCCGCGCTCTGGCGGTTGAGCCCCCGATCATTTTAATGGACGAACCCTTCGGCGCGCTGGACCCCATTACACGGGAGAGCCTCCAGGATGAGATCGTATCTCTGCAAAAGAGATTGAAAAAAACGATTGTGTTTGTGACCCATGATATGGATGAGGCGATCAAGATCGCAGACCGAATCATTCTGATGAAAGATGGGAAGGTTGTACAGGCTGCATCTCCCAAAGAGCTGCTGAGCAATCCTGCCAATGAGTTTGTGGAGCAGTTTATCGGACGGCACCGGCTCTACAGCGGAAAAGCGGACACAGTGGCCGATGTGATGAGCGCCGACATCATCTGCGCGGAAAAAACGCTGAGCCTCATTGAGGCGGTTGCCCTGATGCGGCACAAAAGAGTGCCGGGGCTGTTTGTGGTAGATGACGAGAATAAACTGCTGGGAAAGGTATCTATCGAACAGATCCGGACCTCCGGGCTGTCGGAGCGGGACGTGCTGAGCGCGGTGGGTATCGAGCAGATCCGTCCAGTTCTTGAAACCCAGTCCGCGAAAGAAGTGTTCGACAGAATGGAGGCGGAGCGGCTTGACGCGCTTCCTGTCGTGGATGAGACAAACTCTGTAAAAGGGGTGGTTACACGGTCCAGCATGGTCAGGTCTTTGGCTGACGTAGTCTGGGGGAACCCATCATGAGCGGCTTTTTTGCGGAGCTGAGCCGAAACTCCCATGCGGTGCTGGTTGCTGTCGGCCAGCATATAGCTCTCAGCGTGGTTGCGATTCTTTCCGGGATTCTGGTCGCTGTGCCGATGGGTGTGCTGCTTACCTATCATACGAGGGCGGCAAAGATCGTTTTGGGCATATTCAGCGTGGTGAACACCATCCCCAGCATTGTCCTTTTGGGCGTCGCCATGATCTTTCTCGGCATCGGCTATATCCCGGCAACAACCGTTCTCTTTGTTTACTCTCTGCTGCCCATCATGCGCGGGACCTATACAGGGATAAAGGAGGTCAGCCCAAACGCGCTGAAGGCGGCCAGAGGGATGGGCATGAGCCGGCTCCAGATGCTGCGCCTGGTTCAGCTTCCTCTGGCGATGCCATCCATTATTACCGGTATTCGTCTCTCCTCCATTTATATCATCAGTTGGGCTACGCTGGCAGCGTTTATCGGCGGCGGCGGCCTCGGCGATCTGATCTGGATGGGGCTTCAGACGTATAACTTCAACATGGTCCTTTGCGGAGCGGTCCCGGCGACGATTCTCTCCCTGCTGGTCAGCTTTCTGCTGAACCGCCTGATCAAGCGCACCAGTCGGCACAGGCGTGAGGAGGTGGCGGCATGAGCAGCATTCTTCCCGCTATGCTGACCCACCTGAGAATCACCTTCTTCGGCGTGCTGGCGGCGGTACTCCTTGGATTGCCCACGGCGGCATTTTTGATCCGGCACGAGAGAGTCCGGCGAACGCTCTTTGTCATCATCGACGCCATTCAGACCGTACCGTCTCTGGCGATGCTGACATTTGTGATGCTGGTCTTCGGGCTCAACGACACCACGGTGATCGTGGCAATCTTCTTCTACTCCCTGTTCCCAATCATCCGGAACACGTACGTAGGGCTTACGTCCGTGGATAAGGGGACCATCCGGGCGGGGAAAGGCATCGGCATGACAAACTTGCAGATCTTCTCCATGATACGTTTCCCGTTGGCAGTTCCCATGATCCTGACCGGCATACGGTTAGCGGTTGTGTCGGCTTTGGGACTTGCCACGACCGGGGTGTTTATTGGCGCGGGAGGCCTCGGCATGTTGATCTGGCGGGGAATACAAACCCGGAACATGAGAATGATGTTGTCTGGAGCCATCCCGGTTTCTCTGCTGGCAATCCTGTTTGAATACGCCATTGGGTTAATTGAAAAACAACTGCTGAAACGACAAAGGAGGTCTAATACATGAAAAAGAAAAATATTGTCGCTCTGCTGCTGATGGCGGTGCTGGTCCTTTCTATGCTCTCCGGCTGCGGCGCCTCAAACGGGATCACCATCGGCTCCAAGCAGTTTACCGAGAGCATCCTGCTGGGAGAGATGTACGCTCAGCTCATCGAGGCTAAAACCGATATTCCTGTGACCCGGAAGCTGAATCTGGGCGGAGTTTCTGTTTGTATGCCCGCTATGGAAAAGGGCGAGATCGACATGTACTTTGAGTACACCGGAACCGCCTACAATGAGATTTTGGATCACACGTTCCAGCAAGGAACCACACCTGAGGAGGTTCTGAAGGTCTGTCAGGAGGAGATGGACCGGGAGCATGAAATCACCATGTTCGATCCCTTGGGCTTGAACAACACCTATGATGTTGCCATCCGCGCTGATCGGGCCAGGGAGTTGGGCGTCTCGAAGATCTCCGATCTTTCCGCCATTGCCGGGGATTTGAATTTTGGCTGCGGCCACTCTTTCTACTCCAGAACACACGATGGCTATTCAGGGATGGTGGAGACCTACGGTCTGAATTTCAAAGACACAAAGCTGATGGACACGTCCTTGCTCTATGAGTCCATTGAAACCGGCGCCCTGGATGTCATCATTGTTTTCGGGACGGATTCTCTGCTGAAAAAGTACGATATGATCCTGCTGGAAGATGATAAAGCCTTTTTCCCTCCCTATCACGGTGCGCCTATGTGCAGAAATGAAACCCTGATAAAGTATCCGGAGCTGTCAGAGATTCTTAATTCCCTGGCTGGAGAGATCGACAACGATACCATGCAGGAGCTCAATTACCAGGTAGACGTTGAAAACCGTGCCGTGGAAGACGTCGCAAAGGAGTTTCTGACCAGCCGGGGGTTTATCCCTGGAAACGATGGCGATAAAACCATTCTTTACACAGAACCGGAGGTTCTGGATATTGCGCTCAAGGATGCCGGCATCCAGTCTAACGAGGCAAGTCAGGTTGAGGTAGAGCTGAAAACACAGGGCAGCGCCAGAGTGTACGAAGTCGAGTTTAACCATGGAGGAAATGAGTACGACTACGTAATCCATGCCGAAACGGGAGAGATTCTTTCCAAATCATGCGAGAAAGAGGGATAATACCATTCATCCGAACAGATACCCTCTCAAGGCCGCCTTTCTCCGCCATCCAAATATAATATTGGTTACAGGTCGATCGCTGCAAATCAGGTATAAGCAAACCCGCGTAAACCATTGGTTTACGCGGGTTTGCTGTTGGCGCAGCGGGAGGGATTCTCCTCTCATTGCGCCGACATGCCACCGGCATATCGGCTGCCGAAGCCGGCTTCTCTGTCGTACCCCAAGGGCGCCTGTTCCGCCAGCCGCTCGTGCTGCTCACGGGATGTCACTGGCGCTTGCCGCCTTCGGAACTCGTTTCGAATTCCTCCCGGTACCAATAAGAAAAAGCGGCACCCCCATAGGGTGCCGCTTTTTCTGTGGCGCAGCGGGAGGGATTCGAACCCTCGTGGGATTGCTCCCAAACTGATTTCGAGTGTTGTAAGACTTTGGCAGATTCACGGTTGACGCAGGTCGGATCCGGCAGCTTTGTGAGGAGCCGAAAACCCAGGCGCCGCAAGGGATAGCGGACGTTCCGACCCGTATCGGCCAGAGACGATTTGAACCGCCCCAAAGTTCAAATAAAACCGCGTTCTTGCGTAAAAAGCCGCCGTTCTTGCGCGTTTGCAAGAAGTCAGGCAAGAAAATACAGGCCCTGTCAGCGTCGATGGAGCGCCCTTTCGGACCGCAAAAATGGAAAGGAGCTTCGTCATGACATACGATGCAAAGGAACTCGCGCAATACCCGGATATCATGAACAAGGAGCAACTGCGCAAGGTCTGCCATATCAGCAAGCGGACAGCGCACTATCTGCTGCAGTTCAATCTGATCCCCCACGTCTGCACCGGGAAGAAAACCCGCTGCTACGCCATCAAGAAAAGCGACGTCATCGACTTTATGATCAATCGGGAGATCAATCCCAGTCGATACATCGTGCCCACCGGCTGGTACAAATACGGAAATGAGGACGTGAAGCCCTACAAGATCCGCATTCAGCCGCCTCTTCCCAACGATCTGAATAAAACGCGGCGCTACTATGAAAGCAAGCTTGCCTTCTACCCGGACGTGATCGACGTGGCCGCCGTCGTGGAGTTCACCGGCTACAACCGCCACACGGTCTGCGAGTGGATTCGGTTCGGAAAGCTCCGCGCCCTGGCGCTGCAGCACAAGAACATGATCCCGAAGTGCTATCTGATCGACTGGCTCTCCTCGGACGAGCATAACGCGACCCTTCGTAAGTCCCGCCGCCATGTTGACCGGCTCTGGGAGCTGCAGAAATGGAGTGACGGGCAATGAGAGGAAATATCCTTGAGGAGCTGTACTACGGCGCCATCGACCCGCAGGATCGCGGCTATCACTCGGAGCGCCCCGTGAAACAGGCGTCTGATTCGCTGAACGACCTGGAGGAAAAGCTTACCGAGCAGCTCGCCGGCGAAAACAAGGCGCTGTTCCTCCGCTTCTGCAACGCCTACGCCGAGTTCATGGGAGAGTCCGAGCTTGACACCTTCATCACCGGCTTCCGCCTTGGCGCGCGGTTTATGATGGATACCTTCTTGAGCGACGACGCGCCGTTTGAGAGCTTATTGGAAGGGTAAAACTTCATTCTTAGTCCGGCACTGCAAGAAAAATCCTAACGAACTATTATATGGTAGCGTTTTTATATTAATAAAAACGCCGTAATTGATACATTACACTATACTTGTTTCGACGACTATTTATTCATACCTACAACTTAACGAAGCAGGATGAGTTAGGGGCTCCTTTTGGGCCCCTAACTCATCCTGTTTTCGCATTTTTTATAACGCACCCATTCTTGGCACAACTTAGGACACGAGCATGGGTACACCGGGGCCCAGGGGCAGCTTAAGGATCCACCAAACAGCCAAAATCAGCAGTTCCACAATGAATGTTACGATGGCATAAGGCATGCAACCTGCAAACACAGTTCCCATACCGGGAGTCTTGTCCCTATCAGTGTTGTATTTTGCCAACAGGCCAACAATCAGTGCTACATCGGAAGAAATCGGTGCAACAGCATTGGTTGCAGAGTCTCCGATGCGGTAAGCCACAGTCGTCAAAGCAGGGCTCATGCCGATGGTGTAAAGCATGGGGATCAGGATAGGCGCCAGGATCATCCACTTGGAGGAACCAGATGTCATAAACAGGTTTAGGAACGTAGAGAACAACGCCACGAGCACAAACAGACCGAAGCCAGTGAGTCCGGTGGCCTTGAGCCAGCTGCCACCTGCCGCGCCGAGGTAAGTGGGTATATTGGAGGCATTGAACAGGTAAATAAATACAGAAGCAGGAAGCGCAATGACCATGAAATTGACCATGGATTCCACGCTCTTTGCAAGAATGGATGGTACCTGGTTCCACTTCTTGATCACGCCGGCCTTGCGACCGTAGACAATGCCGGTCACAAGGAAGAAGAAGAACAAAAGCGTCAGTACGCTCTGCAGCAACGGGGAAGTGGGTACAATGCTACCATCGTCAGCGCGGAAGAAGGAATTCTTGGGAATGCACATCGCCACGACCACAGCCAAATAGATCAAAGCTGCGATTCCAGAGGCGCGCAGCGCTTTGCGCTCGATGTCCGTCAACTCGCGTGCTGCATTCTCGTTCCGGACCAAAGACAAGTCCTTGGCTTCACCCAGATAAGGACGAACGAATTTAGTGGTGACCCAGGTAAAGACCACGGTCAGCACAACTGCACAGGCTGCCATGAAAAACCAGTTTTGTAGCACATGAACAGTGGAGGTGTCGATGCCTAGAGAGGAGCAGACAGATTCGTTGATGCCGCTGAGCAACACGTCCAGATTTCCCACAAATACGTTGGCTGACATGCCAGCATTGCCGGCTGCATATGCAAGCAGGATGCCTAGCCACGGATTATAGCCCATGGCCGCGAATACAGAGGCTGACACAGCGGTGACGCCAAGGATACCTGCATTGGATGCAGTATTGGCGTTGATGGCGATGAAGGAAACCACGGCGAACACAACGGCCGGCTTTGCACCGCCGATGGTACGCTTTATGAAAGCGCCAAACAGCCCCACTTGCTCCGCAAGACCGATAGACAGCATCAGCAGACCCATCATCATCATGGGCGAGAAGTTATAGTAGATGCTGTACATGTTTTTTGTCACATAAGTAATCGTATCCTTGTTCAAAAGGTTCTTGATGGTAACTTCCACCACCTCCGGTACCGCACCGGAGGTGGCAGCCTTCTCATAGGAGGTTGTTGCGCCCGCAAAAATTACAGAGAGGATGATTGCAACGACGATCAAAATGCTGAATAAATAAAAAGGATGCGGCAGTTTGTTTCCCACGACTTCTATGCCGTGTATGAACTTCCAAAACAAGCTTCGTTTTTCTTTCTTTTCCACGATGACCTTTCTCCCTTCTATAATTTATGGAATGTGCTGCACCTTATCTCTGAAAGACTGTTTCACCTCCTACTATTGTCTGCAAAACCTGGATGTCTTTGATCTCTTCCTCGGGGCAGGTCATGAAATCTCGATCCACCACAACAAAGTCCGCCAACTTACCTGCAGAAATGCTGCCGATCAGCTCCTCACCAAAGCAGGAATATGCGGCCCAGTTGGTGTAGGAGCGAAGAGCTTCTTCCCGAGTCATGGCCTGTTCGCTGTGCCAACCGCCCTCCGGCTGGCCATATTCATCCTTACGGCTTACCGCACAGTACATGCTCAAAAATGGATTGAAGCTCTCCACCGGAGAATCCGTTCCGTTGGGAACGAGGTTCCCCTCATCAATCAACGTTCTCCAAGCGTAGGCATATTTGACACGTTCTCCAAGACGCGTGTCTGCCACGCGCTTGTCCGTGCGGATGAAAACAGTCTGGTGGGTTGGGATGACCCCCAAGCGCTTAAACCGGCCAATGTCCTCTGGAGAAAGGATCTGCGCATGTTCAATGCGGTGGCGTGTATCGGACCGAGGCAATTCCTTTTGTAAGCGCTCAAAACAATTCAGTGCCTGTCTGTTGGCGGCATCGCCAATGCCGTGATACCAAATCTGGAAGCCCGCCTTGTGGGCTTGATACAACACGCTGTAGAGTTCCTCGTCAGTCCATTTTCCGAACCCTCTTTCACCGGGGGCATCGGAATAATCCTCCAGCATCCAGGCACTCCTCGAACCTAGTGATCCGTCTCCGGATATCTTATATGCACGAGCCGTGAGGCGATGGTCGTACATCCCGATTCGCAGGCCCTTCTCAAAGAACTTCATTGAATTCTCAAAAAGCTCCTGGTAGTTTGGGCGTCCCACAACACGAAGGCTGACGTACATGCGGAACTTCAGCCTTTTTTGCTGGTATAGTTCTTCCCAAGCATCTACCCATTCTGATGAGCTGCCTGCATCGCATACAGATGTGAGTCCGGTCTGGAAAAAGCCATCCTGTGCAATCAGGGCAATCTGCTGCAGTTGCTCCCTGCTATAGGGAGGGATCGCCTTGTTGAAGGGATCCTGAGCCTGGTCCGTCACAACGCCCAGCAGTGTACCATCCGGCTTGCGCATATATTCGCCACCTACCGGGTTGGGTGTCTCATCGCTTACGCCCACTGCGCGGAAAGCTGCGCTGTTTGCCCAAGCGCCGTGCCCGCAGGCACGTTTTAGATACACTGGGATATCCGGGGCAACAGCATCCAATTCCTCTTTGCTGGGGAATGCTGTATCATCCGTCCATTCATCATTATTCCAGCCGCGTCCCACGATCCACTCGCCGGGCTTTGCCTTCTGATATGCCTGCGATACCTTGTCCAGAATCTCCTGCTTTCCGGCCCCCACCAGATAAAGTTCGAGTTTAAGAGCTCCAGTTCCGCAAATATGCAGGTGACTGTCGATCAAGCCAGGCAGAACGCTTTTCCCGCTCAAGTCAATGACCCTTGTTTCTGAAGAGCAAGCTGATAGAATCTCCCGGTCTGTTCCAACCACCGCAAAACGTCCGTCAGAGATGCCAAATGCAGTGGCAATGGAGAATTGCTCATCAGCGGTATACACCTTTCCGTTGATGTATGCTGTGTCCAGTTTGCGCATCATATCATTCCTTTCTCTGTTATAATCCTCAAAGTCAGCCGAGGGGTGAGCCGTTTTTTTTGCTAACTTAACAATAAAGCGATTGGTTCACCTTGTCCAATAGTGAAACTACATAATGATTATTACAAAAATGCATTACGCCAGAACCAATTCTCTGTTATAATCATTTTTGAAAGCATGCGCCGATGTGAGAGGGGGCTTTAATAAGATGGATTTCAACCAATTGAACTATCTGGTTACTTTGGCTGAGTTAAAAAGTTTTTCCAAAGCTGCAGAGCGGCTCTTTATCTCGCAGCCTGCTTTGACCCGCTGTGTGAAAAACATCGAGCAGGAGGTAGGTATTCCCCTATTTGATCGCTCCCGCTCACCCATCCGGCTCACTTATGCCGGGGAGCGCTATCTGGCCGGTATGCAGCAAATCTTGCATATGAAGCTCCAACTGGATCAGGAGATGGCAGATATTGTTTCTCGGGAGAAAGATAGGCTCATTATTGGCATTCCCTCCACGCGGAGCGCGACCTGGATGCCACGTATTTTCCCAGCATTCAGAAGAAGCCACCCAAATGTGGAAATCCAGTTGGTTGAAGGCAACTCCATCCTGATGGAGAAGAAACTGGAGCGGGAAGAAATAGATCTTTATCTGATGGGGACAACACCGATCCTTTCCGACTCTGTTGAGATGGTCCCCTTTTTCCAGGAGGAGATGCTGCTGGTTGTCAGTAGGAATGCATCCATATTTTGCGGCATGGAATTGCCCCAAAATCAGCGCGGAGTGCTTCAATACATCTCACCGCAACTTTTGAATAAGATTCCCTTTTTTTCCGCCACCCCGTCGCAGGGAACCTATTATTTCTCGCATACGATTTTTGATAGGCACGAAATTCATCCTAAGACGGTCATGGAGGTAATCAATACATCGGTGGCTTATCAGCTAGCTCCAGGGGGCGGCGGATTTGCCTTTGGCCCCACCACAATCTCATATGAAGAGAGTTTTTCCCCTGACCCCTTATTCTGCACCATTGCAGATCCGCCGCTGTACCGCATGGCAGGGATCCTATACAAGAAGAATCGCCTCCTCAGCAAGGCCGCGAAGGCGTTTATTGCTGTTGCCGGTGAGCAGGTCCGCTCTCATGCGGAAAAGCATATACCACCATTTAGTGTGCGTTATGATCTGTGCCTTTGATTTTTGCACCTTCAGGGTGCCCCACTATGTGCCCAATTCAAACGGGAGGGGCAGGATACCATGAAGATAATATTTACGCTTTCCGTCAGCACCCTTATGGGGCTCCTGTTTAAAAGGATTAAGGTGCCAGGTGGAATTATGGTCGGCGCGTTGGTTGGTGCAGCGCTACTCAGCATAAGCGCCGATATGGCCTATATGTCCCCAATGGCCCGTGTAGCTGCTCAAATCACTGCTGGTGCTTTTATCGGATCTACGATAAGCAAAGAGGACCTGAAACACTTCAAGAGACTCTTTAAGCCATTTGCTGTTCTCCTAAGCAGTATGCTTATGGTGAACATTGTGATGGGCTTTGTGATCCACGGGCTCAGCGGAGAGGATTATCTGACCTCCTTTCTGTGTGCAGTACCTGGCGGGATGAGCGATACGCCGATTATCGCTGCAGATATGGGGGCTGATGCTCCTGCGGTCGCCCTGCTCCAGTTTTTTCGGATGGTGGCCGGCGTGGGAGTTTTTCCCTCCATCATTCTCGCCGCTACCAAAAAAGAACGCGATTCATCAAACGCAGTAGCAAACTCCGTTGTCCGTAGTAGTGCCTCTCCTGTCAATGTGGTATTGACAATGGCAGTGGCCTCATTGTGCGGCATAGTGGGAAGGCTCACCGGCGTCCCCGTGGGAACGCTCCTGTTCTCCATGTTGGGTGTGGTGATATTACATCTGCTTACCGGGCGGGGTGCAGTGCCTGTTTGGCTCAAGCGGGTGGCCCAGATCCTGTCAGGCGCCTATATCGGTTCCGGATTAAAACCGGCGGATGTTTTGCATCTGCGTGTCATGCTGTTGCCCGCTCTACTTCTGATCCTTGTTTATATGGGTAATTGCTTTTTCGTCAGCCATATCCTCCACCGGCAATTTGGCTTCTCACGCCGCGAAGCCATGCTTGTCGCCACCCCTGCCGGTGCCAGCGATATGGCACTCATATCCGGGGATATTGGTGTCTCCAACCCTGATCTAAATATTCTGCAGATTGCACGGATGTTCACGGTAGTGTGTTTGTTCCCGCAGATCATCAACATTCTTGCAGTTCATCTGCCTTAACAGAGAGAATGCGGCCACAGCATCGGCGAGCCCTAAGAAAGGTCATCGACGCTGTGGCCGTATGGCATCACTTTATATCTAAACTGCACAGAGAACAAAAAAGACCCTGCAGCCACGATTAATAGCTGCATCGCACACGCTAGATTTATGCCCATAAAAGGAACTCGCCCAATACCCAGAGATCATGAACAAGGAGCAGCTGCGCAAGGTCTGCCACATCAGCAAGCGGACGGCGCACTATCTGCTGCAGTTCAATCTGATCCCCCACGTCTGCACCGGGAAGAAAACCCGCTGCTACGCCATCAAGAAAAAAGACGTCATCGATTTTATGATCAACCGGGAGGTCAACCCCAGCCGGTACATCGTACCCACCAGCTGGTACAAATACGGAAACGAGGACGTAAAGCCCTACAAGATCCGCATTCAGCCGCCCCTCCCCAACGATCCGAATAAGACGCGGCGCTACTATGAGAGCAAGCTCGCCTCCTACCCGGACGTGATCGACGTGGCTACTGTTGTGGACTTCACCGGCTATAACCGCCACACAGTCTGCGAGTGGATCCGGTTCGGTAAGCTCCGCGCCATAGCGCTGCAGCACAAGTACATGATCCCGAAGTGCTATCTGATTGACTGGCTCTCCACGGACGAGCACAACGCAACCACCCGCAAATCCCGCCGCCACATCGACCGGCTCTGGGAGCTGCAGAAATGGAGTGACGGGCAATGAGAGGAAACATCCTTGAAGAGCTGTACTACGGCGCCATCGATCCGCAGGATCGCGGCTATCACCCGAAGAGCCCCGTAAAGCAGGCATCTAACTCTCTGAACGATCTGGAGGAAAAGCTCACCGAGCAGCTCGCCGGCGAGAACAAGGCGCTCTTCCTCCGCTTCTGCAACGCCTACGCCGAGTTCATGGGCGAATGCGAGCTGGACACCTTCATCACCGGCTTCCGCTTCGGCGCACGGTTTATGATGGATACGTTTCTGAGCGATGACGCGCAGCTTGAGGGCTTCCTTGAAGGGTAGTTTCAGCGGCAGAATTTGAAAAGTGTGTTTTTATACCCTGTTTTTCTATTGAAAAGTGTAATTCTCCGCCGTCTCCGCTGAAAATTCACCGAATATTCACCGAAAATTCGCTTTATTCGCTCGACGAGGGTGAATAAAGCGAATTTTTCAAGTATCTGCCCCCGCAATTGTTATTTCAACACTGCTTCAAAATGTAAAAGTATAAAATGCTATGTGGACTATCTTCTTTTCTGCTGTAGCATCTCGATTGCCTCGGTTGAATATTCCGGTGGCGGGAAACCGCCAATCCGGCAATTTGGAAACCGCCGTTCCGGCGCGTTGGGAACCATTGTTCCGGAGAATTGGGAACCGCTGCCCCGCATGGGTATTTACCTGTTGCTGAGCAGCGGCCCCCAATCAGATCATTCACTCAGACTCTTATCCAGTCCGTACACCTCCCGCATAGACCGGTAGTTCGCCGGGTCGGCGGGGATGATGTGGATCTTGTAGGCATCGTGCTTAATCCTGTCCAGAATTGCCTCGGCAAGAGGGCTGTCGTCTCCGCCGAGCTGGTCGTACCAGCCGCTGTCGTGGTACTGAGAGCAGAAGATCGTGGAAGACTTCTTCCGCCGGGCGTGGAGCAGCTCCAGAATGTCATGCTGCTCCATTTCCGTGGGCTTCAGCAGAAGCCATTCGTCCAGAATCAGAAGTCTGGGATTGGCATACTTCATGAGTACCTTCCGGTAGTTGTTCTCCGTTCGGGCAATCTCCAGATCCAGCAACAGATCCGGGAGCCGTATATACTTGGTCTTGAAACGCTGCTTGCAGGCCTCCATACCCAGCGCACAGGCCATGTAGGTTTTGCCACTGCCCGTGGCGCCGGTAATGAAGATGTTCCGGTACTCCGCAATATATTCGCAGGTCGCAAGCCGCTCAATCAGCGCCCGGTTCAGCTTTCGGCCGGAGGCATAGTCAATGTTGGCAATATGCGCATCCGGCTGGTCGAAGGAAGCATCCTTAATGAGCCGTTTCAGGCTGTTGTTCTTTCGGTTGGTATATTCCGCATCCACAATCATTCCGAAACGGTCGGGAAAGGGCACATCCTGCATCTGAGGATCGTTCATTTGGATTAGGAATGCGTCAGACATGGCGCTGAGCCGCATTTCCAGGAGCTTGTCTACAGTAACTTGGTTTGTCATGTTCCTCACCTCCGGTAGTAATCCGAGCCCCGGGTCAGGGCATAGGGATTTGGCTCAGCATCTTCCTTTTTGTCTGCAAGAGCCTTGTCTCGGCCAGCGGCAAGAATGTCCTTTACGTTCTTGTAGCTGGGAGATGCAGTATAGCTCAGGGCCAAGGTGCAGGCATTCTCCACGCGCCTGGGAGAATACTTGTCCGTCAGCTTCAAGAGCCCCATGCAGCTTCTGTAGGATTGCTGTTCAACACGCTGAGAGGTGAGAATTGCGTTTACGACGGTGGCGGTGCTGGGTCCAATCTGCGTGCCCCAGCGGCGGAAACGGTCGCCGTTCCACTCCAGATATTTCTGGTGGTCTTCCGGCATGTGCGCAGTTACCGTGCTGTACTGCCCCTTCCTGCCGGAGAGGCGGCGGTGAGAAGCAATACGAGCCTGTTTGTAGAACACTTCAACTGTGGAATCTGTAATCCGGACGTCCACCTTCCGCTTAATGTACTCATGAGGAACGGAATAGTACATGTTGTCTACGGAGATGTGGTAGTTGAATTGGACTGTCGCTTGCTTCCATTCTGCCAGTTCATAGCGGGCCTGCGGAAGCGGCGTCAATACAGGGAGCTCTTCCTCCGCGAAGATGTCGTACCGGCTCCCGTCTTTCTTCTGAAACGGTCTTCTGCTAAACTCGTACAGCTTCTGTCGGATCGCAGTATTTAGCTCTGACAGAGAGAAAAACTGCTCATCCCGGAGGGCAGCAATGATCCAGGTGGAGATAACACCTACCGTTCCCTCGGCGTTAGGCTTGTCCTTGGGAGCCCGGACTCGCGCCGGGACAATGGCGCAGTTGTAGTGTTCCGCCAATTCGTGGTAAACCGCGTTGACCTGCGGATCGTTCCAGTCCCCGTTGCGGATCACGGCAGTCTTGCAATTATCCGGGACGAGGATCTTTGAAACACCGCCGAAGTATTCAAACATATGGATATGGGCGGTGATCCACGGAGCCTGCTGCTCGCTGACAAAGGCTTCCACATAGGGATATTGGCTGTAGCTCAGAACCCCGACAAAGACGTATGCTTTGGTCACTTCACCCGTATCCGGATCAATAATGTACGCCGAATCTCCGGCCCAGTCGACCTCAATCTGTTCTCCCGGTTTACGAGCAATGTGCATGGTAGCCTGGCGGCGCTGCTCATCCTGCTGGATGTAATAGCAGAACTGAGAGTACATCAGGGGCTCCCCACCGCTCTGGCGGCAGGTCTCCAGATACTCTGTCCAGAGCAGCTTCTTGTTAACACCGTTCTTCAGAAGCTCCTTGCGGATGTATTCAAAGTCCGGCATCCGCTTGGTGGGGCTGACCTTGGGGGCTTTCGGAAACAGCTTCTCCGCCAGGACGGCATCCGTCATGGCGTCGTCCAGCGGCCATGAGATCCCGTGCTCACTTGCCGCTTTCAAGACTTTGTTTACGGTCTTTTTTGAAGCACCACAGCTGGCTGCGATGTTCATCTGGCTGAGATTCATGCTACGCAATCGCAGAATCTCTCGATACTGGGTCATATTCAGACCTCCCATAATGTATTTGCGCTAAGCGCATGACAACATTATAGGAGTGCCGGTGACCGGTTTCCATTTCACCGGAACAGCGGTTTCCTTTTCGCCGGATTCGCGGTACTCGCAGGCCGGAATATTCAGCTACTGTCGGATAAGGCGAAAGAGGTGCTAGAAAAGCTGCGGGACAATCAGTCGGAGCTGAACGATCTCAACGAATGCGAGGTGTTCGTCTGCGGATTCCGGCTCGGCGCCAAAATCATGCTGGAGGTACTCGACGGCAGCGACAAGTGGGGTGAAATCGAAGAATAAATCTCGTTCCGAGAGTTCGACTCTATCATAATCCGGCATCAAAGCAAACCTATCGACCGACAGAAAAGAGGTTTGCCCCAAAATGTGGGGCAAACCTCGGAAAACACAGTAGCGCGGCTTCAAGCCAAAGATGAAAATACCGCCTGCGGTGCAGATGACCGCAGGCGGTATGCTGATCTTTCTTGTTGTATCAAAGAAACATCGCCATGTAAAGCGGCAGATGCCAGACGCCGTCTTTCTGCAACACATCTTTAAAAACGGGCTTCGGAGTGGTCGATCGGCTCCTTCAGGACCTGTTTTTCATGTCCAGCGGCAGAAAATGCCGGCGTACTTTTGCGTTTCTTTACAGCCAGGAAGACAAGAACCGAAGCACCGTTTTCCGCCTTGAATCTGTAGAAAGCGCAGTTTCGAGGCGAAAATCGGTGAAATACTTCAAAGTCAGTTGAAAGAATAATTGCCTCAACGGCTTGACCATTCTCGCCATATATGATACAATTGACGAGAATAAAGGCGGGGTGAGTAAAATGCGGAGATTTGATTATAGCTTTCTGAAAGAAAAAGCATGGGATAATGAGATTGTAGGATACCTTTCCCAGATCCATGAGCTAAAAGGAAAGCAGATGTTATACTTGCGGCAAAAACCAGCCGATGTTGAGAAGCTGGTTGAGATTGCAAAGATCCAGAGTACAGAATCCTCCAACGAGATCGAGGGAATCCGCACGACGGATACGCGCCTGCGGCAGCTCATGAGTGAGAAGACGACGCCTCGCACCCGCGATGAAAAGGAGATCGCAGGCTACCGCGACGCGCTGAATACAGTGCATGAAAATTTCGAGTATATCCCGCTGACTCCAAACTATATCCTTCAGCTTCACAAGATCATGTTCAGCCACACCGACAGCGCCTTCGGTGGTTCCTTTAAGAACGTACAAAATTATATCAGCGCAACCACGGCAAACGGAAGGACCTATGCGCTGTTTACCCCTCTGGCACCGTATGAAACGCCCGAGGCGATGCGCGAACTGTGCGATGCGTACAACTTTGCCGTCGGCGAAGGCAAGGTGGATCCGCTGCTGATCATCCCATGCTTTATCCACGACTTCCTCTGCATTCATCCGTTCATCGACGGAAACGGCAGAATGTCGCGTCTGTTGACGACCCTGCTACTCTATCGCTGCGGGTATGAAATTGGCAAATATATCTCTCTGGAAGCCAAGATCGCACGGACGAAAGAGAGTTATTATGACGCCCTGGAGGCTTCGCAGACTGGCTGGCACGAGGGTAAGGACGATCCCACCGCGTTTATCAAATACCTGCTGGGAACAATCATCGCGGCGTACCGTGATTTTGAAGAGCGGATGGAGCTCGTTGCCGTTTCTCCGCTTGATACAGTACGCAACGCTGTGAAAACGAGAATTGGAAAGTTCACGAAAGCCGAAATAGCCGAGATTGTTACTTCAATGAGCACCACATCGGTTGAACGCCATCTCCGGGCGCTCTGCGCCAGTGGCGAGATCGAAAAGCGCGGCGGCGGGCGGTCCACTTACTATATCCGCAAGACAATCTAATCCATCATTGGTATTCCATCAAACTGTGCCGCCAAGGCAAAATCACGAAAAAGCAAGTTGGCGAGCGGCGCATCTGCACGAAAAGCAAGAATATTGTCTTTAAGCGAGGTCGTCCCTAAAATGTAGGGACGACCTCACGGCTGATGACCAGCCTCAGACAGCGTAAAAACTGCGGGACAATAGACAAAGAAATATGCTCCGAAAATAATTGAGACAAAATGTCTCAAAATACTTGACAAACGAGTGTTCGGCATGTTACAATATCCTCACGGCAGAAAAGAAGTCGTGGGGGTATTGTCTATGCGCCGGAAGGATGATTCAAAAAAGCTCCAACTCCTGGAGTTCATCAACGACTACATCGGTCGGCATTCCACGTCGCCCTCCGTTCGGGAGATCAGCGGCGGCACCGGTATTCCTCACGCGACGGTGCAGCGCTATTTGGTTGCAATGGACGAGGCCGGAGAGATTGAATATGACGGCAAGCGCATCGGCACGGCGGCAACGCATAAGATGACGCCGGTCAACTGTATGCGCGTGCTTGGCCGTGTCGCCTGCGGTCCCGGCGACGAGGAGCAGGAAGAGGTGCTGGAGTATATCCGCATGCCGGAAAACCTCGTCGGCAAGGGAACCTTCTTCGCGCTGATTGCCAAAGGCGACTCTATGATCGACGCGGGCATCCACGAGGGCGACTACGTGATCGTGCGGCAGACTCAGACCGCGGAGCTCGGAGATATCGTAGTGGCGCTCTACGACAACCTCAGCAACCTGAAGGTGCTGGGCTACGACGATGAGAAGGAGCAATACTGCCTGTGCTCCCGCAACCCGGACAAGAAAAAGTATGCGGACATCTACGTGACCGATCTGCAGGTGCAGGGAATCGCCGTGGGGGTGTATCACAAGCTGAAGGAATGAAAAGAGGAAAGATACTGCTCCAAGAGCAGAGAAACGGTGATTGGATGTTTGTTTCAAAGAAGAAAGGCTCCAATCCGGGCAGAGAAAAGTTTCCGATGCTGAAATGCCCTCTCTGCAAGAAGAACTTACATATCGTGTATAACGCGCGTGTAAAAAACAATGCAATCCTCTTCGACGTGGACGATCCCAAATACCAGAACGTGTCACGGGATCATGTGTGCAAGTGCGCAAGGTGTCACCGCATCATCGGCGTTCACTTTCTGAATGTGAAAGAGCGTCGACAGCGCGGGCTGCCGTTGGAACATGAGTGCCATGAGAAGATCGCACTGGCATAACAACTGAATGATCGACGAAGCCGACCGTCCTCCCATCTGTGAATATGGGATACCGTGAAGGTATGCAGTCTTCGGGTTGCGCGTCCGCGAAAGCGAGCCACCGATCCGTTGATAAATAACAAAGGGCAGGTACCAAATTTGCAGCGTCACACTGAAAGCACATAGGCAATGCCGACTGCGCTTCCTTTGTGGTGCTGCTTTGTTTGTGTACCTGCCCATTTCATTTTGAATCGAGGTGAAGTCAATGGCGAGATCGCCTCCCGTCGCCGCAGCGAGCCGGAGAAAAACCAAACACACATAGACTTGAAAAAGAAAACTGAATAGAGAGAACAGCGCCAGCCGCTTACATATCGGTTGAACCGGTATGAAATTTTTAGAAAGGGATGTTCGTTCAATGAAACAATCCATGTACAAGTCATACGATGAGCTGCCGCTGTTCCTCAACGCGGAAACAGCGGCAAAGCTGCTGGGGATATCCATCTCCAGCATGTACGAGCTGATGCACGAGAAGGGCTTTCCGGTTTTGAAAATCGGAACGCGGCTCGTGGTACCCAGGGAAAAGTTCCGCGCATGGGTAGAACAGAACGTTGGAAAGTGAGGGAGCCCATGAGCGACTACTATCCTTACCCGAAGCGCGATCCGATCAAAAACTATTTCCCGCTGCCCAACGAAATCTTTCTGCTGGGCCTCACGCCGGGCGAGCTGGCGGTGTACAGTTATCTGATGCGCTGCGAGGATCGCAAGACGCATCAGTGTCATCCCAGCTACAGAACAATCGGCAGGGCTGTTCACCTCTCACCGAATACGGTGGCGAAGCACGTGAACGGTCTGCGGGAAAAGCGTCTGATCGTCACGGAGAACACCGAGATCGTCACACGGCGCGGCGAGAAGCGCAACGGATCGCTGCTCTATACGATCCGCCCGGTAGAGGAAGCGCTGCGGCACTTCTACGAGCAGCAGATGCATACGCTCGAAACAGTTAAAGAGCAAGAGAAGATCCGAAAAAAGCTCGCCGAGCTCGACCGCAAACGGGAGCGAGCGGGTTAGGGTCGAAAATCAAGCAGGAGAAAGCGACGGCGTTGCTGGTGGCGCCGTCGCGGACTCACAACGGCCGGCAATGCCGACCGTTAGGCGGTTTTTGCGGATTCGGTGATAGGTGCCACCTTAGGGGTTGCTCCCTGGAGCTTTGGTGTCAAATGCGGCGCCGCAGTGCGGCGCCTATCCCCGAATTACCGCTGATTTTACAAGGAAAACTACGGTGCCACCGGTTGGTGTATCGCCCAAATACAGGAGGTTTTTATGGATTCACCCGATATGCAGCGCGTCAGCCTGTATCTGCCGAGAAAGTTGGTTCAGGAGGCTGACCGCATGAAAGAAACATGCGGCTTTTCATCCCGCAACGACTTCTATGCCAAAGCCGTTGAGAGCTTCATCGCCGAGCAGTTTCTCTCTGACGACGTGACGAACCGCGCGCTTACCGATAAGCTGGCGCGAGCCGTGCACGAACTCTCAGAGGACAACGCCAAAGCAATTTCAAAAGGACTGTTCCGATACGCGGTGCAGCTCGAAATCCTGATGCGCATGTTCGCACAGGTCAGCGAGTTCAGTGACGACGAGCTCAAGGACATGCGCCGCGAGGCGGTCAACAACGTCCGACGCACGAGGGGAAAAATTCCGCTGGAGGAAATCATGAAGGGCTACTACAACGAGGAATAAAGTTCGATTCTCGCTGGATATTCCGAAAGCGTTGTGATATGTGTTTGTGTTGCGAAAAGAGGTGAAGCACTATGGCAAGAAAAAGGCCGGACGGGGATGGGCTCGTCCGCAAAAGAAAAGATGGACGCTGGGAAGGTCGCATCGTCATCGGTCACAAGGAGGACGGGACGCCGATCTACAAATCCGTCTTCGCAAGAACACAGAAAGAGTTGATGCCGAAGCTGCACGGCGCTATCGACTGCTACCGCGATGCGGATCTGATCGAGCAGGGCAACATGACGCTGAACGAGTGGATCGAACAGTGGCTCTCGTCCTACGCGGAGCCGACGCTGCGCGAGAGCACCGTCCGCGGTTATCGCAGCGACGTGCGGCATCACATCAAGCCTGCGCTGGGAAATAAAATGCTGCGCTCCATCACGCAGCGGGACGTGCAGAAGTTCTATAACGCGCTGGGTAAGAAAACGTACAAAGCCAGCGACGGAAGCGAGCGTCGTCTTGCCGACGCCACCGTGCGCGGCGTTCACATGCTGCTCCACGAGATCATGGAGGCGGCGGCGCGCTCCCGGCTGATCGTGCAGAACCCGACGGAGGGAACGGTGATTCCCAAGCTCAGCAAGCCGCCCATGAAAATCTTGAACGAAGAACAGCTCGACAGGTTCATGGAGGCGATCCGCGCCGAGCCGCTATGGTACGATTTCTTCTACACGGAGATTACCACCGGCCTGCGTCGCGGCGAGATCTGCGGACTCAAGTGGTGTGACCTCGATGAGACGAACGGTACGCTGAAGGTATGCCGTTCCATTCACTCGGCTCCCGGCGGTGCGCTGGAGGTTGGCAACACAAAAACCGAGAAAGGAACTCGCACGATTCTGCTGCCGCCCAGTACGCTCCAAGTGCTGAAGGAGCGGCGCAAGACGGCGCTGACCGAATGGATCTTCCCCAGTCTCTTGGAGCCGGAGAAGCCGACGGCGCCAAGCGCGGCGTATCACCGGCTGAAGGTGATTCTGCAAGGCGCGGGACTGCCGGACATTCGCTTCCACGATCTGCGCCACACCTTCGCAACGCATGCCATGCGAAGCGGAGTGGACGCCAAGACGCTCTCGGGTATCCTCGGTCACACCAACGCCAGCTTTACGCTGGACACCTACACTCACGTCACGAGCGATATGCAGAAGAACGCCTCGGTCATCGTGGGCGATTTCATGGAAGAATTATTCGGGAAGGAGTTGAAACCGTGGCAAAAAAGCGAAAGCAAGGAGAAGGAACGCTCCGGCTGAGAAAGGACGGCCGTTGGGAAGGTCGTATCGTCGTCGGCTACGACGAGAAGGGTGCGCCCGTCACGAAAAGCGTCACCGCCGTGTCAAAAGCCGTCTGTCAGGAGAAGCTGGAAGAGCTCAAAGTAAAGTGTGGCGTGGTCACCGGCAGGGCGAAGCCGGACATGCCCTTCGGCGACTGGATCGATCTGTGGTATCAGACCTGGTCCAAACCCGGCTTGCGGATCACGACGCAGCAGTGCTACGAGGATCGGATATACAACCACATCATTCCGCACGTCGGCGAGATCCCGCTCTGCAAGCTGACGCAGAGCGACCTACAGCAGTTCTATGCCGAGCTGAAGCGAAACGGGCGGCGCATCCGACGCGATCTCTACGGCCCCGGTCTGTCGGATCGGATGGTACGCTCCTGTCATACCACCTGCCGGATCGCATTGGAGAAGGCAAAGACGGAGGGGCTGATCCGCACAAATCCCGCCGTCGGCTGCAAGCTGCCGCCGAAGAAGGCGCGGGAGATGCAGGTGCTCTCCCACGAGGAAATGCAACGCTTTCTGATTCAGGCGAAGGAGGACGGCTTCTATGAGATGATGCTCCTGGAGCTGGCGACCGGCATGCGGCGCGGAGAGATCTGTGCCTTGCAGTGGGACGATCTGAATCTACGCACCGGCGAGCTCCATATTCAGCGGCAGGTCATCCACGTGGCGGGCGCTCTGCATGAATCGGCTCCGAAAACGAAAAGCTCCGACCGTACCGTCATCCTGCCTCCGGCGGTGCTTGCCGTGCTGCGGGAGCTGAAGGAGCGGACGGGCTCCCGCTGGATGTTTCCATCGCCCGTAAAAGAAGACGCTCCGCTGGATCCGCAGAGCGTCTATCGGAAGATGAAAAAGGTGCTGGCGCGGGCGCAGTGTAAGAACATCCGATTCCATGACCTGCGGCACACCTTCGCCACCACCGCGCTGGAACACGGCATGGACGTGAAAACGCTCTCCGCCATCATCGGGCATATTTCCTCAGCGACAACGATTGATATCTACAGCCATATCACCGGCGCCATGCAGCGGCAGGCGGCGCAGAAGATCGAGCGCGGGATCGGCCACAGCGAGGCGTACGAGCCCCACGAGACGCTCCAAGACCAACTTCCCGCCGAAGACGGAAAACCGCCTGTACGCCCGCCGTTCGCCCCGTACAAGGGCAAGGTGCGCAAGCCCGGCACCGGCGGGATCTATGAGCTCAACGACCACCTCTATGAAGGCCGATACTCTCCCACCAACGCCCAGGGCAAGCGCGAGGTGCATACGGTGTACGCCAAGACGCGAGAGGAATGCGAAACGCTATTGGAAGCGATGATCGCCGAGGTGCGGGAGCAGATCAAGGAAGAGAAGCGGCAGATGAAAGAGGTGACAACTGCTGGGACATAAGATTTCCAGCAAAAGAGGTCATCCTTACAAAATGGGGATGACCTCGAAATGTTGTAGCCGCAGAATATGCATCACAGTAGACAAAGAAATACGATTTCTTTTTTCTTGATGATGGTTGACAAACTATCATTGGAATGATATAATTCAAATGTATCATCCCAATGATAGGAGTAATCTGCTATGGAAAAGATCATTCTGTTTCACGGAAGCAATCAGATTGTTGAAACCCCGGAGTTGTCACAAGGGAACATTCATAATGACTACGGGCAGGGATTCTATTGCACCCGGATCGAGGATATGGCAAAGGAATGGGCATGTAAGAATCAGAAGGACGGCTTTGTAAACCGCTATGAATTGGATATGAATGGGCTTCGTGTCTTGAATCTGTCCGACGGCAACCATACTGTTCTGAACTGGATCGCCATTCTGCTGAAAAACAGGACCTTCCGTCTTCGCTCTCCGATTGCCATTGACGCCAGAGAATACTTGATCGAACATTTTGCAATCGACACCGCGGTTTACGACATCATCGTAGGTTACCGTGCAAACGATTCCTATTTCCAGTATGCGGAATCCTTCGTGGAAAACACCTTACCGCTGCGTAGCCTGAACAGGGCGTTGACATTGGGGAAGCTGGGTCTGCAAACCGTACTTGTATCCCAAAAGGCATTCAGGCAGATCCATTTCATTGACGCAGAACCGGTAGATAAAACAGTTTATTATCCAAAGTTTTTTGAACGGGACACGAACGCGAGGCAGACCTACGTGACCGAGATTGCGAAGAGCAGATCCTACCGGAACGATATCTTCGTACTGGATATTCTGAGAGAGGAGATGGCAAACGATGACCCGCGCATACAGCGAATCTTATTTGAGTGACGCCAAGGATCGCCTGTCGCAGTTCTTCGATTATCTGATCAACGACTGTGGCATGAAAGCGGATTGGACCGCATCCCTCTTTCTCTCCTCCGGGTATGCGGAACAGTTTGAACGAGGCAACCCGGCGATCCTTGCAGGCATGTCCGGCATCGAGCTTGCAAGGGTTGTTGTGGAAGCGACATATAAAAAGAAAAAGCTGCCGGAGCCGGGATATACCGAAGGGCTTTCTCCCGAGTATTGGGTCGGCTGGGCATTGGCAGAGTATCAGTGGTACAGCGGAAAGCGTTTTAAGGACATTTTTGAGCACGTGAAGCTGTCCGAAATCATCTCTATGTACTCGGTGTATCACGAGATGGATATCTCCAAGTTCATCGAGACAATGGATGAAAAATGTGCAACGGCGCTGCCAGAATGCAGATTGAAAAAGCTACGGGAAAGTCGAGGACTGTCACAGTCAGAGCTCGCGAAGATCTCCGGCGTAAGCCTGCGCTCCATCCAAATGTACGAGCAGCGTGTCAACGACATCGATAAAGCCCAGGCGCAGACGGTGTATAAGCTGTCGCGTGTGATCGGCTGTTCGATGGAGGACTTGCTGGAAAAACCGATGGAATGATTCAATCGATATACAGTTACCTGAAAAGTTATACAGAGGAGGTCTTTCGCATGCAATACACTGCAAATACAAAACCAGGAATGGGCGATCCTTATTGGTATGAGTGGTCTGTTGGCCTCCAGTATATTATTGACATGCTCAATCCTGACAGTGAGATAAACTATGTTGAACTACAGGCTGATGTACCCTTGGGCCTCGACGATGTCGTCGTGACTTACGAAAATGGCGAGAAACTATTTGTTCAAGTCAAACATACAAGGGCCAATGATACATTGACTTTTGGCGATCTGCTTTCAAGCAGCAGTGAAAATGGTCAATCGATTTTGCAAGAACTTGCTTCTGGTTGGAATAAAGAAAAGGACAAGTATACAAGGTCCAGTGTTTTGCTATTCACAAACAGATCGGCCGGAAATCGAATAGGACACGTGAGAACTGGCACCACGTTTCAACGCCCTGCATTTGATAGTTTTTGGTCGAAACTTAGAGAACAAATTGAAAGTGTGGATTCCTTTAGAGATATTCAGTTTCCCGATTTTGAAAAAGCATGGGCGGAATGGGTCAGCCAACTCGATTGCATTGAAGAGGATTCGGATAAACTGCGTTTCCTCAAGTGCTTGTCGATAGAAACTGATAAGGCTGGGTTATTTTTATTAGAGAAAGATCTGATTGATAAACTTAAAACCGTTTTTCAGACAAACGACGTAATTGCCGAAAAACTTCTCGAAAAACTCGATCACGCACTGAGAACTTGGAGCACCTCAACGCGTAGTAGTTCAAAAATAGACAAAGAGGAAGTATTTAGTAAGCTCTCTTTGACGCAGGACACTCCTTCTTATAATCAGGATCTTGTTCCCTGTGAACCGTTTTTTCCGAGCAGAGAGTTACTAGTAAAATCATTAGAAGAAAAACTGCGATTTGATCATCATAAGATTGTTTTTCTTTCCGGAATCCCTGGGTGCGGCAAAACAAATATCATAAGTAAACTGAGTTCTAAGAGAGAATCTCAAATAAGTATACGCTACTATGCCTATGAACCGATTAATCCTGAAAAAGAATACTTTACAGGGGATGTATCCCGGCGTGTAGATAAAGACTACTTTTGGAACGAGTTATTCAATCAGCTTCGCCGGTTGCTAAAAGGGCAATTATCAAGATACAATGTTCCTGTTATTAATGAATTAATGACACTGGAAGAAAAGAGGAAGAGATTCTTCGAAATTGCATCAAGGTATGCTGATGATCGCGGAATTGTGTTTGTCGTAGCAATTGATGGCATTGATCATGCAGCTCGCTCTTCAAACATCGAAAACACTTTTCTTCCAACACTTCCCAACCCTGAATACATTCCATCTAATGTTAAGATCCTTCTTGCGGGACAGCCTAAAGCTAATTATCACAATTATCCGGATTGGTTGTTTTCAGACAACTCTAATGTGATAGAAATAGATGTACCTTCTCTTTTGATTGAAGATATCCAATCATTGGTAGATGCGAGATTTGCCGAAGAGTCTACAGATTATAAGCAGCAATTATCTGAATTGATTTCGAAGTACGCTGAAGGTAATACATTGGCAGCGATTTTTGCTGTACATGAAGCTATTCTGGAGCCTGTGCTATTTGAGTTAGAGAAAAACCTAAAGGACAGGAAACTCAGTGGAAATATTCACGAATACTATAGGACTATTTGGAATAGCGCGATTGGCAGAATCCAAACCTATTATGTCGATTACAAAGTTGCTGGGGTCTTTGCATTTTTTAATGAGCCAGTAAATGAGAATAAGCTTCATAGTATCTTTCCAATAGAACGATTCTCTGTATCTGATTGGCGTAATGTTCTAAAAGATCTTCATCCCCTTTTGTCAGAAGATGCGGGGAATTATACAATTTTGCACAACGATGTTCGAGTTTTCCTGTCGAGCATAATAGGACAAGACCAAGATCACGTTCAAGAGGTATACAGCAACCTTACTGATTATTATATTGCGCTTGTAGACAAAAATGAAGCGTATTATCGAGATGTTTTCAGGTTTATGAAAGCATCTGGCCGACTCGATGAATTTGAGCAAGTTTTTTCACCCGAATTCATTATTGCGGCATATGTTTACGGCGTAGAATTGGACGAAATTTCTGAGATAACCTTGAGTATTCTTAAGGAGGTTAAAGGGAAAAAACCAATTAACTGGGCCCAAATGCGTTCAATTGCATTTGGATTCATGACACTTGATCAAATAGAAAAAAGTAACTATGAGATTGAATCTAACAGTTTTCGTAGACGCAACAATGTTATCCCCATACATCCTTTTGAATGCTATGTAGAGTCTCCTTCTTCATGGAATAATACTCTCGTATCTGATGTTCTCTCTTTGACAGAAAAACTATATCAAGCTGGTCTAATTGATAGAGCTAATGGTCTATTTAAACGGTGGTTCGCTAATATGACCGTGTCAACTATATTCGGAATAGTTGAATTGCAAGAAGATAAAGACTTCCTTTCTCCTTCTATGCAGGAAATAGCAAAACAATTGGGCGTCGGAATAGTTTACGCTGGAGAATATGGTTTACTTGAGGGTACAAGAGTCCTTGCAGAAAGCAACAACTCATTTGTATTTCGCATGATGGATGCCGCATTTGAAACGATCATAAAAGTTCAATCTGGAGATGAAATAAAAGTTTCTTTGAAGCATCTTGATGCCATATATTTTGAATCCCTACTAAATGGCATTTTAACAATGCTTTCAGAAAACCGCCTGTCTGATATATACATCATGGCAGATTCATTAGCTGATCACTTAAGAGGTACACCTATTGGAGTGCTATTTAAGACTTTTATGGAAATTGTTTCTTTTAAAGCTGACTATTCGCAAGAGCAAAAAGATGCGCTTTGGGAACAAATATATCCAATAGAATTTGAAGGCATTTCTTTTGAAAATGAAAATGCATATTATAGCATTTATGCCATAACTGCAGCCTTCTTGCAGTCAAAACCTTCCTCAGCTGTTGCCCACGAAATTGTTGAAAAGTATATCGGTAAGAATCCACATAGAGATCGCGCTTATTGTGGGATGTACTTCAACAATGTTTGTTTAATTGGAAAATGGCTCTCGTGTTATGAGAAAGGGGAGCCTCTTTTATTCGGGGTTAACGATTTGAATCAGCTCTTGCAGGCACTTTATCTCAAAAAATGGGATCCAAATGTTGGTGATTATGAAATAAATAAACTTCGTGCTCACCTATTGAAAGCATACATATTCCTTTCAAGAACAGCCGATGAACAAATCCGCAAAGTTGTTGATAGTGTTTGCCAACAATCCTTTGAGAATAATCCTGTTAATTCTTTATTGGATGCTGGATTCTATTTCTACAGCAGTAATAATGAGCGGCAAAAACAATGGTATGATGAGTGGCTTGGTAATGACGGACGTGTTTGGCAGGAGCCTATAGCTGAGCGAAACAGTATAATACATCATTTCGTGAAAGTAGCTCGGCTATACGATATCAGTAAAAGTATTGATATGTCGGAGGCGCTGGAAAAAGCTCGCTGGTCTATTGTTGGTTATGTCTCTCATAAAGAGTATTCTTGTGATTATTTGTTGGAGTGGTATAAGAGTTTAGTAAGAAAACATGGAACAGTAAACCCCTGTTTTGCAACACAAATTAAGGAAGTATCTGATCAAACAGAAGAACTTGGTGATAATCGCTTAGAATATCAAGTAAATAGCAGAGTTTTCGGGGATTTATTCACTTGTGGTTTTCAAACAATAAAAGAGACACTACAGAATAGTCACTATTTATGCCAAGGACTTGAAACGCCAAGTTACCTGGTAGACGGTTTGATCGGTTATTTAAAAGACGGCTCATATGATCAAGAATCATTGGTGAAAATATGGGCAATTGGAATGGCGGTTTTAGACTGGAGAGATGATGAAAACCATGCAACGATACATTCCCTCCAAAGAGCAATTGAACTGTGTGCAGAACGATCTGGAGTACCAAACATACACGCCTTACTAGAAGAAATTGGCCCTGCATATATTGATTTGGCTTCCGATTCTATCCGATTTATCATTCCGGAAAGATGGTGTGACGACTCCGGCAAAATGGAAGATGAATTAGTATCTGATGAAATAATCAAGTCATATTTAGATGGTGAAAAGATTCAAAAGGATACTATTGCAGCTAGCATAGCAGTTTTGACGGATCAAGGTAAAATTGGAAAAGAAGCCCTAATAGGATTATTAGAGTTTGAGTTGGAGAAAGATGAATGGGGAATAGCCCGAAATCCAATTATATCTTATCTATATCAATTTCTATCTTCCGCTGATACTGACCTACTCGTTGACCGTTATCTAGGTAGGCTGACAGAACAAGATCATAGTTATTTAATTACAAATCTTCCATCATTCGTACTCTGGCAAGTTGCTCAGCAAGACGGCTCATATGGCGTAGATGGACTTGTGGCGCTTTTGGCTATGCACAAAGAATGGATGACATCTGCTAGACATTTTCAAGAACCTAAGATTACAGATAATTATGACTATACTCGACATGTTGATTGGGAACGTGTTACAGATATCTACTCCCTTTTCTATCAAATCATAAAAGTCCTTATCTTATCTGAAGATGCAGACGCAGCCAGAACAGCTCTTTCAGGGCTCTATGCTCTTGAATCGCTTGATGAGTCTTTTATAGATTGGCTTGAATTAGATTGGCCAGTATTTCATTACAGAGCAAAAGAATGGCTTATGATGACATATGAGTTGCTTTGGGATCTACATGTGGAAAAAAGAACCTTAATCCAGCGAAATATAGAAGCACACTGTAGAGATGAGAATTTTAATGTCGCTTTATACGCAAACCTCCTTCGGGAGAATACTATGAATGGTGAATCCCCATATATTCAAAGTGTTCAGCCGTATTTTGACTCGATTCCCAGTTTTGGAGCTAGAAAACTGATAAGAGCACCCCAAAGAGGACCTTGGGTAACAGGAGAAAACTATGTAACAGAAGCGTTATCTTCATTGAAAGAATTGACAGGCGAAGACTGCTCTGATATCGAAGAGAGAACAGCTTTATACTCTGAATTCATTGACATAGAGTTTTTCCTTATTCCACTAAACCGACATCGTGTTGGAGGCTATAAGGTTACTCTTGATAAAATAATACTGTCCTTTTTTCGAGTGCTTTATAAAGACTGGGTATCTGGCCGATGGAAAGGTCTTGAAGCACAAATTGCAAGAATAATTTTGTCTGCATCTGAACCTTTTGCTCTACTAATATCGCCGCATTTATGGAAAGGCAAGGACTATAAACTTATAGATGATCCTGAGAATTTTGATAAACAACCCAATATAGTTAAGAATCAAAAAATAAAAGAAATCATAGAAAACGGGATAGGTGATGACGAAGCAATAATTGCTGGAAGCATAAGAGATTATACTCACAATAAGGAGTTGTTTGGGTTCTATCTGACATATTTGGGCATTCCTGGAATGCCCCAATCGTTTGCTGCGCATAGTTTTGAACGCAATTCAAGGTTTTTCCTGCAGCAACGAGACGACTTTATAGAAGATGAACACTTCAATATTTCGTTACACCATAATGGCGTCGAGAGCTTTAAGGATAGCAACATCTCTTGTGGTATTAGTAAACAAGCCCTTATCTCTTTTAGATGGAGGGTACTGCTGTCCGGTGATGGTTTTTATTTGACGGATTCTTATGGAACTAAGATTGGGAAGTTAGAGTGCTTTTATGCAAATAAGATTATCGGTAATCGCTATACATGTAATCAACCATATTTGCAACGTTGGGTAATAAAACGAGAAGAATTGATGAAACAAAAAAGATGGCCAATCAAAACCGTTGTTGAAAGTGTGGGTAATAAGTTCGATTGATTTGCTAGAAAAAGCAACACTTTCTGCGCCGCAGTAAACAAAGAAATAGCAAAAATCCTCTGAAATCGCTGATTTCAGAGGATTTTTGGTCCGAGTGACTGGTTTCGAACCAGCGGCCTCGTGGTCCCAAACCACGCGCTCTACCATCTGAGCTACACCCGGATATTCAATTTTTTGCTTCTGTCGTTGTGGTCAAACATGTGGTCAAAGGGTTATGTTCGAGGGATTTAGCGATCTGCGGAGGGGCGAAAAACTGAGGTATTACAAGGGATTTCGAGAGTTCGGATTTTTCCGGAGGGCTGGGGGTGTTACACGCTCCCAAAGCTGGCGCGCTGCCAGTTGCGCTACACCCGGAAAAATTCCCAAACAAAGATACGCCGTCCTGCCCGGACGGCGTATCCACTATATCAGCTTTCGATGCGCTTGGCAAGGGGAAAATGCCGCGGCCGGCCGGCGCAACGACCTGTCAATCCGCCGGCGCGGCAGCCGATCCGCCCGGTCAGCAGGCAGTACCCTTACCGGCCCAGCGCGGCCTTCAGAGCCTCCACCCGGTCGGTATCCTCCCAGCGGACGCCCAGATCCTCCCGGCCCATGTGGCCGTAGGCGGCCAGCTGGCGGTAGATGGGGCGGCGCAGATCCAACTCCCGGATGATGGCGGTGGGGCGCAGGTCGAAGACCTGGCTCACAGCGCCCTCCAGCGCCTCGTCGCTGACGACGCCGGTGCCGAAGGTCTCCACCAGCACGCTGACGGGCCGGGCCACGCCGATGGCGTAGGCCAGCTGCACCTGGCAGCGGCGGGCAAGGCCCGCGGCCACCACGTTCTTGGCCACCCAGCGGGCGGCGTAGGCGGCGCTGCGGTCCACCTTGGTGGGGTCCTTGCCGGAGAAGGCGCCGCCGCCGTGGGGGGCGCTGCCGCCGTAGGTGTCCACGATGATCTTGCGGCCGGTGAGGCCGGAGTCGCCCTGGGGCCCGCCGATGACGAAGCGGCCGGTGGGGTTGACGTAGATCTTGGTGTTCTCATCCATCAGCTCCGCGGGGATGGTGGGCTTGATGACCAGCTCGATCATGTCGGCGCGGATGGTCTCCAGGGAGACCTCGGGGCCGTGCTGGGTGGAGAGGACCACCGTATCCACCCGGACGGGCTTGCCGCTGTCGTCGTACTCCACGGTGACCTGGGTCTTGCCGTCGGGCCGGAGATAGTCCACCAACTTCTCCTTGCGGACCTGGGTCAGCCGCTTGGCCAGCTTGTGGGACAGGGAGATGGCCAGAGGCATCAGCTCCGGCGTCTCATCGCAGGCGTAGCCGAACATCATGCCCTGGTCGCCGGCGCCGTTGTCCAGCTCGCTGTCGCCGCTGGCCTTGGCCTCCAGGGACTTGTCCACGCCCAGAGCGATGTCGGCGGACTGCTCGTCGATGTTGGAGATGACGCCGCAGGTGGTGCCGTCGAAGCCGTACTTGGCCCGGTCATAGCCGATGTCCAGGACTACCTGGCGGGCGATCTTGGGGATGTCCACGTAGCAGTTGGTGGTGATCTCACCCATGATGTGGATGAGGCCGGTGCTGACACAGGTCTCGCAGGCCACGCGGCCGTTGGGATCCTGGGCTAGGATGGCGTCCAGAATGGCGTCGCTGATCTGGTCGCAGATCTTGTCGGGATGTCCCTCCGTGACGGATTCGGAGGTAAAGAGACGTTTTGCCATGGTTTTCCTTCCTTTCTTCTGTGGGGGCGCGAAAAAACGCGCCCTGCCGACGGGGCAGAGCGCGATGATCGTTAGCTACCCTCATCTTTCGATTCGTTCGCCGGATTTGGCACCTTGCTTTCGCAGGTTGTCGTGGTGTCATCGGGCCGGTCCCTCAACCACTCTTGATAAGGTATGAAATTGTCGCAGACTTGTCTGCAAGACGGTATTGTACCACAATTCCGCCGCCTGTCAACCCCTATTCCGTAAAATGTACGTGACTGAAAATATGGTCCTGGCAGAAGCAGTGATATCCGGCGCACTTGCTGCAGTAGCGGAACTGGAGGTCGGGATAGTCCGCGTCGGTCCGGCCGCACACGGCGCACTTGTGGCGGTAGGGCTGGTCCTGCCGCTTCTGCTGCTGGCGCACCGCCTGGCGGAACTGCACCGACTGCCGGGAGTTCTGATGGATGCGGCGGCTGTTGAGCCGCTGGATCTCCGGCCAGATGAACACCAGGAAGTTCAGCAGGGCCACCAGCGGCAGGATCACACCCACCCAGTTGCCGGTGGCCAGGGAGGTGATGACGTTCAGGGCGAACAGCGCGCCGTCCACGATGGCCAGCCACTTCATCTTTACCGGCAGGATGAAGAAGATCAGCACCTGCATGTCCGGGAACAGCACGGCGAAGGCCAGGAACATGGACAGATTCACGTAGGTGGTGCCGGCCACGGTGAGGCCGTACTGCCCGGTGATCAGACTGCCCAGAATAGCGCCCAGGACGGTCAGCAGCGTGCCGGAGAGGTAGTAGAGGGTAAACCGGGCGGTCCCCCACTCCCGCTCCAGAGTGGAGCCGATCCAGTAGTAGAAGTAGAGGGATACGATCAGCCAGAAGGGGCTGGTGTATTCCGGCACGAAGATAAAGGTGACCAGCCGCCAGACCTCGCCCCGCAGCAGGCCGCTGAGGTTGAAGGCCAGGAAGCTGAGGGCGTTGGCGTCGTTGGCCCGGGTGAGGATGGACAGCAGATACACCGCCACGTTGCCGATGACGATGTACAGCATCAGATTGGGGATGCCGAACCGGGGATGTCTGGCACAGAAACGGTCCAGCGCGTCGCGGAGCTTATTCAAAGAGGATCCCTCCTACGGTTGATGGTTATGGGCATGATACACCCCCGGCAGGGGAAAATCATGACGTTTCTGTTAAATCTTCTTCCGGCCGATCCGGGCGAACAGGGGGAAGGTGTGGGGCCAGATGCAGCCGGCGAAGATCACCATGGCGAAGTAGCGGACGGCGTTGGCGGCGTCGTGGCCGCGGAACAGGGCGGTCAGCGGCGCCTTCAGCACCATGCGGATGCCGATGATCAAGGCCAGACCCAGCGCCAGCTTCAGCACCTGGCCGATGAAGGGAGCCCGGGTGTCGAAGTTGAGGACGTGCCGGTCGTAGAGGTAGGAGACGATCAGTCCCGCGGCGCAGCCGATCATCACGTAGGCGTTCTTGAGACCGGCGGCGTAGTTCTCCGCGTCCAGATCGGCGGGGAACTGGTACAGCATCAGGAAGACCAGCAGCAGGGCCGGCAGCACCATCAGAATGGCCAGCACCCAGCCTGCGGAGCAACGGAAGTTGACCTCATCCCGGAAGAAGGGCCACAGCACGGCCACCAGCGCCGCCGCCGTCAGAAAGGCCACGCCCACGTCCAGCGGGTAGTGGACGCCCAGATACATCCGGGAGAAGGGTACCAGGATGGCCGCGACGATGCACAGCACCCGCAGCCACCTTCGCCGTGTGGTGAGGCCGATGACCCCCATGGTGCCCACGATGTTCTGGGTGTGGCCGGAGGGGAAGGAGTAACCGGCGGCGGCCGCCCTGGCGGACTCCACGATGGTGAAGCTGGGATCCGCCACCCAGGGACGGGGGATCCGGAACCACAGCTTCAAAAACTGGTTGATGGCCACGCCGAAGAAGCCCACGGCGAAGAGGTAGTAGCCCCGGCGCTTGCTGACGCACCAGAACAGGATCAGCGCCAGCGCCATGAAGCAGGTCTCGTCACCCAGATAGGTGATGAGGGAGAAAAAGGAGTCCGCGATGGGATGGCGGAGCCCCTCCAGAAGACGCAGAAAGCCCATAGTTGACCTCCGAACAAAGAATTCTCAACTATTATACACGAAAACAGGCGAAAAGGGAAGAAGAAACCGACGCCCGGCGCTCCCTCCCGGAAAAAAAGAGCCCCAAATCGCAAAAAAGCACTTGACAAACCCGAATAAGTTGCGTACAATCATATTGTAAAAAATTTATAGGAGGTGCGACTATGAGCATCTATGATTACAAGCTGATCGCCGGCGACGGCAGCGAGGTGGAGATGGAGCAGTTCCGGGGCAAGGTCCTGCTGATCGTGAACACCGCCACGGGCTGCGGCTTCACGCCCCACTACGCCCCCATCGAGGAGATGTACGAGGAGTTCCACGACAAGGGCTTCGAGGTCATCGACGTGCCCTGCAACCAGTTCAACGGCCAGACCCCCGGCACCGACGAGGAGATCCACCAGTTCTGCACCCTGAAGTACAACACCCGGTTCCCCCAGATGAAGAAGTCCGACGTCAACGGCGAGAACGCCCTGCCCCTGTTTCAGTATCTGAAGGAACAGAAGGGCTTCGGCGGCTTCGGCCACGGCCCCATGGCCCTGGCCATGAGCGCCATGCTGAAGAAGATCGACAAGAACTACAAGACCAGCCCCGACATCAAGTGGAACTTCACCAAGTTCGTGGTAGACCGGGATGGCAGCGTGGTGGAGCGCTTCGAGCCCACTGCCGACATGAAGAAGGTCCGCGCCTGCGTGGCGGCCCTGGTGGAGGAGTGAGATGGCCCAGCCGTACGAGCAGCTGAAGCTGGAAAATCAGCTCTGCTTTCCGCTGTACGCCTGCGCCAAGGAGATCGTCCGCCGCTACCAGCCCAGCCTGGAGCCGCTGGACCTGACCTACACCCAGTACCTGGTGATGATGGCCCTGTGGGAGTACGGTGAGCAGACGGTGAAGACCCTGGGTCACCGCCTGTGGCTGGACTCCGGGACGCTGACCCCGGTGCTGAAGAAGCTGGAGAGCAAGGGCTACGTGTCCCGCCGCCGCAGCGAAAGCGACGAGCGCAGCGTGGTGGTCGCCCCCACGGAGGCCGGTCAGGCCCTCTGCCACCGGGCGGCCCGGGTCCCCATGGAGATCGGCGGCTGCGTGAAGCTGTCGGCCCAGGAGGCCATGGCCCTTCACAAGCTGCTGTATCGCCTGCTGGATGGAATGGAGGAAGACAATGGATCGGAGAAATGAGATCGTCAAGGTCAGCCTGGTGGGAATCGCCGCCAATCTGGTCCTGGTGGCCTTCAAGGCCGCCGTGGGCCTGGTCACCGGCTCCATCGCCGTGATCCTGGACGCGGTGAACAACCTGAGCGACGCCCTGTCCTCGGTGATCACCATCGTGGGCACCAAGCTGGCGGGGAAGGCCCCGGACAAGAAGCACCCCTACGGCTACGGCCGCATCGAGAACATCAGCTCCGTCACCATCGCGGTGATCGTGCTGCTGGCGGGTCTCACCGCCTTCAAGGAGTCGGTGGACAAGATCCTCCACCCGGAGAGCGCCAACTATACCGCCGTGTCGCTGATCATCATCGCCGCCGCCGTGGCGGTGAAGCTGCTGCTGGGCCGGTACGTGAAGCGCCGGGGCCAGGAGCTCCACTCCGACTCCCTGATCGCCTCCGGCAGCGACGCCCTCTTTGACGCCGCCATCTCCGTGTCCACGCTGGTGGCCGCCGCCGTCAGCCTCATCTGGCACGTGAGCATCGAGGGCTGGCTGGGCGCGGTGATCGCCGCGGTGATCGTCAAGTCCGGCGTGGAGATCCTGCTGGAGAGCCTGGGCGCCATCATCGGCCAGCGGGTGGACAGCGACCTGTCCGTGAAGCTGAAGGAGTACGTCACCGGCTTCCCCGGCGTCCGGGGTGCCTACGACCTGATTTTGAACCACTACGGCCCGGACCGGGTCATCGGCTCGGTCCACGTGGAGCTGCCGGACGATATGACGGCCCGGGAGATCCACAGCCTAACCCGGCAGATCACCCAGGGCGTGTACCAGGAGTTCGGCATCGTGCTGACGGTGGGTATCTACGCCTCCAACACGGATTCCCGTGAAGGTGCCGCCATCCGGGAGACCGCGCTGGAGCTGGCGAAGGCCTATCCGGAGTTCCGCCAGGTCCACGGCTTCTACCTGGAGCCGGGGGAGAAGCACGCCAGCTTCGATCTGATCCTGGACTTCGGCTGTGACGCCGCCGCGATCCGCCAGGAGCTTCGGGACCGGCTGACGGCCCGATACCCAGATTACACCTTTGACGTGGTGCTGGACAGCGATTTCAGCGACTGAGGAAGTGAAAAAATGTCCGGCCGGATTCCCTCCGGCCGGACATTTTTTTGGTGAAGCGGGGCAGCACAAGGATCAGTCCGTTTTTTGGGACAGAGCGCCTGCTATACTGGCCTCATCAAAGAGAAAAGGAGGGCAGGACGATGGAGTTTCTGACTTGGGTGTTCACCATCTGCGGCGCGGCTACCCTGGCCCGGGGCGTGATGGCGTTTATCGACGCGGTGGACAGATAAAATTTGACAGGGTCCCTTCCATCGGGTATAATTATTTGTTGTATTTCGATGATTCGACGGAAGGAGAAATCGAACGTGAAGGATATCTTCGAAAAATGCTATGAACCCTCCCTGGCCGGCGACCTGCGGGAGAAGGGGATCTACCCCTATTTCCACGCGCTGGAATCCCGCCAGGACGTGGAGGTCACCATGGAGGGCAAGCGCCGCATCATGCTGGGCTCCAACAACTACCTGGGCCTGACCATCCACCCGGAGGTCATTGAGGCGGGCATCAAGGCCCTGGAGCGCTACGGCACCGGCTGCTCCGGCTCCCGCTTTCTCAACGGTACCCTGGAGATGCACCTGGAGCTGGAGGCGGAGCTGGGCAAATTCCTGCGCAAGCCGGGTATCGTCACCTTCGGCACCGGCTTCCAGTCCAATGTGGGCATCATCACCGCCCTGGTGGGCCGCCACGACTACGTGATCTGCGACAAGGAGAACCACGCCAGCATCTATGCCGGCTGCCAGATGAGCTACGGCACCATGCTCCGCTACCGCCACAGCGACATGAACGGCCTGGAAAAGTGCCTGCAGAAGGTGCCGGAGGGCCACGGCGCCCTGATCGTCACCGACGGCGTGTTCTCCATGGGCGGCGACATCGCCAGGCTGCCGGAGATCTGCGCCCTGGCCAGGAAGTACGGCGCCCGTGTCATGGTGGACGACGCCCACGGTCTGGGCGTGCTGGGCGAGGGCGGCCGCGGCACCGCCAGCTATTTCGGCCTGGAGGACCAGGTGGACGTCTACATGGGCACCTTCTCCAAGTCCCTGGCCTCTCTGGGCGGCTACATGGCCGCCAGCGCCGAGGTGGCGGACTTCGTGCGCCACAACTCCCGGCCCTTTATCTTCTCCGCCTCCATCCCGCCGGCCAACTGCGCCACGGCGCTGGCCGCCCTGCGCCACCTGGAGGCCCATCCGGAGCTGCCGGAGCGGCTGAAGGAGCTGAGCCTCTACGCCCGCCGGGGCATGACGGAGCGGGGCCTCACCATCCGGGAGAGCGCGCTGAACGTGCCCACGCCCATCATCCCCATCTATACCTACGAGACCTACCGCACCCTGGACGTGGCGGCAAAGATCTACGACCGGGGCGTGTACGTCAATCCCACCCTGCCCCCTGCCACACCGGAGGGGGAGGCCCTGCTGCGGACCAGCTACATGGCCACCCATACCGAGGCCCTGCTGGACGAGGCGATGGACATCATCGCCGACGTGCTGGTGAGCGGCCATGAGTAAGGTGGCCATCGTCACCGGAGGTACCTCCGGCATCGGCCGGGAGACGGCCCTGGCCCTGCAGGCGGACGGCTATACGGTCTATGAGCTGAGCCGCCGGGCGGAGGGCGTGGCCGGCATGAACCACATCCCCACCGATATCACGAAGGAGGACATGGTCCGCGCCGCCGTGGAGCAGGTCATGGCCCGGGAGGGCCGTATCGACGTGCTGGTGAACAACGCCGGCTTTGGTATCTCCGGGGCCGTGGAGTTCACCAAAACCGAGGAGGCCAAGCGCCTTTTCGACGCCAACTTCTTCGGCATGGTCAACATGAACCGGGCGGTGATCCCCGTCATGCGGCAGCAGGGGAGCGGCCGCATCGTGAACCTCAGCAGCGTGGCGGCGCCCATCCCCATCCCGTTTCAGGCGTACTACTCCGCCACCAAGGCGGCGGTGAACGCCTATACCATGGCCCTGGGCAACGAGCTGCGGCCCTTCGGCGTCACCGTCTGCGCCGTCCAGCCCGGCGACATCAAGACCGGCTTTACCGCCGCCCGGGAGAAGGTCATCGAGGGCGACGACGTGTATGACGGGCGCATCGGGCGCAGCGTGGGCCGCATGGAGCACGACGAGCAGACCGGCATGGACCCCTCCGTGGCGGGACGGTTCATCGCGGGCGTGGCCCAGAAGCGGTCGGTAAAGCCCCTCTACACCATCGGCTTCTCCTACAGCCTGTTTACCTTCCTGGTGCGCATCCTGCCCAGCCGGACGCTGAACTGGCTGGTGGGCCTGCTGTACGCCAAGTGAGAATGCATAAAAAGGTGCGCGGAACGTCTCGTTCCGCGCACCTTTTTTGCGCTGTTTTGTGTGCATTTTTTGCACACTTTTTTGGGCTTTTTGCGCCATTTACGGCCGGTGCACCGGCTGGGGACACACGGTGTCCGCCAGGGCCATGGCCTGCTCCTCGACGGAGAGGACCGGGGCGGCGGGCTCCTCCTCCGCCTTCACCGGGGCCGGCTCCGGCTTCCAGTGGCGCAGCAGCTTCCGGGAGGCCAGGCACGCGGCGGTGATCATCACCGCGCCGCCGATGAGCCGGGCGGCCTGCCCGATGGGGGGATAGTCGTCCCAGAAGATGTCCAGCAGGGTGTCGGTGGCGCCCAGGAGGGCCATGCCCACCAGCAGGATCAGGACGTTCCGGGGCCGGAGGATCTTCTTCCAAGGGGCATTGGGGAAGATGGCCTTGGCCGTCAGGGCGAAGACCAGGACGGCTGCGGCGGCCGCCAGGACCCAGGCCAGGATCTTGCCGCCCAGAGGGGCCAGCGCCGCCTGCCACAGCAGACTGAGGCCGGAGATGATGGCCCAGCCGGCAGCCCACAGGGGCACGCCCACCAGAGCCCGGACACCCACAGGCAGGCCCAGGATCCAGCGGCGCACAGCGGGGAACCGCTGGCGGCGCTCGTTGTTATCGTCGTCGGAGGCGTCGTCCCCGCCGTTGTCCACCGGGGAGGCCGCCGTCTTGGCGGACACGGTGTGGACCACGGGGGTGGGGGCGTTCTCGTCGTCATTGTCAGCAGAGAGAAGATCGGCGGGGGAATCAAAGGCTCCGCCCACCAGAACGCTGGCGGAAGCGGCTGCGGCGACCACACCGACGGCGGCCTTTTTCTTCCACTTGTTCTTATTTTCTTCCATGGGGAACCCTCCTTTCCGGTAGCTTCGCCCTATTTTTGCACATTTTTTCTTACAATGCAAGAAAAAATTCATTACAAACCGATTACGGCCCCTCCGGAAAAAAGTCCGGAAACCAAAATAAGAATTGCACTTTCGGGGAAAACTTGTTATAACATATGTATCACCAATGAAAGGAGAAACGACCATGGAGCTGAAGGGCAGCAAGACCGAACAGAACCTGCGGGACGCCTTTGCCGGGGAGACCCAGGCCCGCAGCAAGTACGACTATTTTGCCTCCGTCGCCAAGAAGGAGGGCTATGAGCAGATCGCGGCCATCTTCCAGGCCACGGCCAACAACGAGAAGGAGCACGCCAAGCTGTGGTTCAAGGCGCTGCAGGGGATCGGCACCACCACCGAGAACCTGGCCGCGGCCGCCGCCGGCGAAAACTACGAGTGGACCGATATGTATGACCGCTTCGCCAGGGAGGCCGAGGAGGAGGGCTTCACCCAACTGGCCGCGCAGTTCCGGGGCGTGGCCGCCGTGGAGCGGGCCCACGAGGAGCGCTATCGCGCCCTGCTGAAGAACATCGAGCTGCAGCAGGTCTTTGAAAAGAGCGAGGAGACCATGTGGGAGTGCCGCAACTGCGGTCACCTGGTCATGGGCAAGAAGGCCCCGGACGTGTGCCCGGTGTGCAACCATCCCCAGAGCTATTTCGAGGTCCGGAAAGAGAACTATTGAGAGAAGGATGAGGCGGAGGGCCGCGGCCCTCCGCCTTCCATTGGAACATGAGTATTGTCGACGAGATCAGAGCCTACATACCCGGCTGCCCCCAGGAGGAACGGGACAGGGCCTGCATGCTGGACTTTCTGGCCCGACACGAGGACGCCTTTGACCGCTCCAACGGGGAGGCACACATGACAGCCTCCGCCTGGGTGCTCAGTCCCGACCGGACAAGGGTGGTCATGTGCTACCACAACATCTACAACAGCTGGTCCTGGACCGGCGGCCACGCCGACGGGGACAGGGATCTGTTGGCGGTGGCCATGCGGGAGGTATGGGAGGAAACGGGGCTGCAGACCCGGCTGCTGGGGGAGGGGATCTTCTCCCTGGAGAACCTGACGGTGGAGGAGCACGTAAAGAACGGCAGGGTGATCCCCGCCCACATCCACATGAACGTGACGTACCTTCTCCAGGCGGAGGGGGAGACCCTGCGGTCCAAGCCGGATGAGAACAGGGCCGTCCGCTGGATGACAACCGAGGAGGCGCTGGCAGCCTCCTCGGAGCCGTGGATGGTGGAGCACGTCTACCGGAAGCTGGCGGAGCGGGCGAAGCCCTACATGAAGTAAAGAAAAACGCCGATGACGGTCCGTCATCGGCGTTTTTTCATTGGGTAGGGAAACCACCGGCTATGCCGGTGGAGGTATCCCGTAAAAAAGCTTTAGCTTCAAGCATCGAGCGAAGCGAGCTACTAACAGCTACCCAACAACGATAGAAAAGCTACCGTTAGAAGACT
>Ga0208297_1000406_pt1 | contig 92916 bp, 92 predicted proteins | sample LMS_cellobiose_e_FD_187367 | JGI IMG/M metagenome (GOLD analysis project Ga0208297, IMG submission 187367) | Rumen-fistulated moose microbial communities from Alaska, USA - LMS_cellobiose_enrichment (SPAdes) (version 2) | ecosystem: Host-associated > Mammals > Digestive system > Stomach > Rumen... | reverse complement strand
AGGCAATCCTCCACGATCTTCAGTTTCTCTTCTACGCTGTACTTGGTCCTGTGAGCCATAAAAACCCCCATAAGGTCGACAATGAAATCTTTTATATTTCACTGTCTCCCTTATGGGGAGCATATCAATTGCTGGTCTAGGGCGGTTATTTCTTTGCATTAGCGATCATTATTCCGATGCCTATGCATGTCAGCTCAAAGCTGACGATGGCAAGAAAATCATTCACGCTCATGTGCATCACCTCCTTTCATCCCGCACCTTTCGCCTTTCAGCGAGCAGAGCAGGGTGATCAGAGGGCTAACCGCCTACCGTTATGGCAGCTCCTTCCAACCAGATATTACCACAACATTTAATTCATGTAAATAGCAACTCTGGAATATTTTCTCAACCGCCTACAACGCCACTATAAAGCTGGCCTGCAGGGAGGACTATGAATTAAGCAATAATACCGTTGTTAAATACAAGAGGCAAACAAAAAAGGCCCTGAAGGACCTTTTCCGTTTGCTGGTGCCGGCGGCGGGGGTCGAACCCGCACGGTATTGCTACCACCGGATTTTGAGTCCGGGACGTCTGCCAATTCCATCACGCCGGCATATGTTTGACCATGAGCGGCGGTGCATATCCGCGCGCACTCAAGCTTTTCTATATTAGCATGACGGCCTCCCCAAATCAAGGTACAGCAGACCTTCGCATCCATTTTTTCTATTGATTTTATACCGATGTCAGGTATAATATTTCTATTAGATTTAGGAGGTTCGATTTAATGAACACCACCAGCACTGCAGCTACAGGTATCGGCTCATATTCATCACTTATCCTTCTTGCGGCGATGTTCGCGGTCATGTATCTCATGATCATCCGCCCGCAGAGAAAGAAGGAGAAAGAGACTGAGGCCATGAGAAACAGTCTCGGCGTTGGAGACGAGATCGTGACCATCGGCGGCTTCTTCGGAAAGATCGTCAGGGTCAAGAACGACAGGCTCGTCATCCAGTGCGGAGCTGACAGGACCCGGCTCGAGATCGCCCGGTGGGCAGTCTCGGCAGTAGTCAACAAGGCAGGATCCGAGACCAAGGCAGAGGCTCCGGCAGAAGAAGAGGAGCTTCCGTCCAGACCGACACCGAAGTCCATCAAGAGGCTCGACAAGTCAGGGGATCCCGCTGAGAAGACAGAGTAAAGCACTTATGATCCTGGGCATGTGCAGCCTGCACATGCCTTTATTTTTGTTAAAGGAAGCATTTGATCAATGAAAAAAGCATTAGCCGTCGCAATAGTAATACTGACCGTCATCGGCTGGGTCTTCAGCGTCACCGGCCTTGATTCCATCGGCAGTCTGCCCGAGCAGATGAAGCTCGGTCTCGACATGATCGGCGGAGTCTCCGTTGTTCTCGAGGCTGACACCGAGGCGACCGGGTCCGAGCTCAAGGGCATCATGGACCAGACCAAGGCGGTCATGGAGAACCGCGTCAACGAGATGGGCCTTTCCGAGCCGGTCATAACCATAGAGAACGAGAACCGCATCAGGATCGAGCTCCCCGGCGCCCAGAACGCCACCGAAGCCATCGAATCCATCGGAAAGACCGCCATGCTGACCTTCAGGACGGCTGACGGTAACGTTATCATCGACGGTTCCCACATCAAGGACGCCCAGGCGGCGGTATATCAGGGCTATGACACCAGCCTGCTCAACACCTACATCATCTCACTTGAGTTCGATGCGGAAGGTTCAAGCCTTTTTGAACAGGCGACGAGGGATATCGTCGCCGGAAAGATCAAGAGCAGCGGCACCTTCGACGCGTCCCAGATACCCATCTATCTGGACGACGAAGTGATCTCCGCTCCTATGGTCACCACCGTCATAAGCTCCGCCAACGCCCAGATCACCGGCCGCTTCACCAGGACTGAGGCCATGAACCTGGCTGCCCTGATCAGGGGAGGATCCCTTCCCGTCACCCTCAACGAGGTCCAGACCGAGATCGTAGGGCCGACCCTGGGCATCAACGCCGCACAGAAGAGCGTCATCGCAGGCATCATCGGCATCGTCCTCATCTTCATCGTGATGATCATCGGATATAAGGTCATGGGCATCGTCGCGGACTTTGCCCTCGCTCTCTACGTGCTCATCGTCCTCTGGGTCTTCGTCGGCCTTAAGGCTGTCCTGACCCTGCCCGGCATCGCGGGACTCATCCTCTCCGTGGGCATGGCCGTCGACAGCAACGTCATCATATTCACCCGCATCCAGGAGGATATCAAAGAAGGCAAGACCGTCCGCGTCGCCGTGGAATCCGGCTTCAGGCGCGGCATGGGGACCATCATCGACTCCCAGCTGACAACTATAATCGCTGCCGTCATCCTCTATGAGTTCGGCACCGGCTCAGTCAGAGGCTTCGCTCTGACCCTGCTCATCGGTATCATCGCCTCGCTCTTCACCGCGGTCACCGTCTCCAAGCTGCTGCTCACAGTAGCCTCGGAGCATAAGTCCATCGCGACCATGAAGAACTTCGGCGTTAAGACCATCGCCCAGGAGACCGAAGGGGAGAAGAGGCTCCCGAAGAAGTACGATTTCCTCGGCAACCGCAAAAAGTTCTACATGATCTCCTGCTCCGTGATCGTTCTCGGGATCGGTATCGGGCTTATTAGAGGCTACAACCTGGGCATCGACTTTACCGGCGGCACCATGCTCCAGCTCAATATGGAGAAGGCGGGCCAGGTGCAGACCGTGGAAGAGGTCCTGAACTCTCACAGTATCAAGGCTGACATCCAGCCCGCAGGGGAAAACGGCGAAAAGGTCATAATCAAGACAACAACCGTCATCGACAACGAACAGAGGCAGGCTCTGGTCGACGAGATCGCCGAAAAGGCCGGCATCTCCAACGGGAGAGAGACCATAGAGCAGGCAGGCCTCATCGGGCCCTCCGTAGGAGACCAGCTCAAGGCCAACACCTTTAAGTCAATACTCCTCGCTTGCCTTGCCATGCTGATCTACATCGCCGTCAGGTTCGAGTGGAGGTTCGGAGTTGCGGCCATCATCGCGCTCCTGCATGACGCCGCCGTGCTCTTCGCCTTCTACGGGTTCTTCCACGTGCAGATGAACAGCCCCTTCATCGCGGGACTTCTGATCATCATCGGTTATTCGATCAACGACACCATCGTCGTCTTCGACAGGGTGAGAGAGAACAGAGGCTTCATGAAGAAGATCAGGCTGGAGACCGTGATCAACGAGAGCGTCAACCAGTCAATCTCAAGAGCATTCATGACATCCATCACCACCGCTCTTGCGATCATCCCCCTAATCATCATCTGCGGCGACGCCATCAGGGCCTTCGCGCTGCCGCTCCTGGCGGGCGTGCTGTGCGGGACCTTCTCGTCCCTGTGTCTAGCGTCGGCATTCTACTACGAGATACACAGACTTACCAAAAAGAACAGATACAGAGGTGCTTAAGTGGCAAGCGATTATGTGCAGAGCCTCCTCGACATAAACCCTTCCTACGACGAAGAGCTGCTCGAAAAGGCTTACAGCTGGGCAACTGAATATCACAAGGACCAGAAGAGACGGTCCGGCGAGCCTTACATCATCCATCCCAAGGCCGTCGGAGTGATCCTGGCCGAGATCGGAATGGACGAAAAGGCGCTCTGCGCCGGCCTACTTCACGACGTGGTCGAGGACACCGCCTGCACCCTTGATATGCTTGAAAAGGAGTTCGGCTCCGAGGTCGCCATGCTGGTGGACGGAGTCACCAAGCTGACCAATCTTGAGTTCGAGAGCAAGGAGGAGCGTCAGGCGGAGAACATCCGCAAGATGTTCCTTGCCATGTCCAAGGACATCAGGATCCTGGTGATCAAGCTCTGCGACCGCCTGCATAACCTCAGGACCATCCAGTTCATGCCTCCTCACAAGATCCGCGAGAAGTGCCAGGAGACCCTGGACATTTACGCGCCCCTTGCCGCCAGACTCGGTATGTACGCTTTCAAGTTCGAGATGGAGGACATCGCCTTCAAGAACCTGGAGCCCGAAGCCTACGCCCGTCTGGACGCCGAGATGCACGCCAGAAACGAGGAGCGCAGCGAGGTCATCAAGATCATCGTCGAAGAGGTCAAGAAGCTCCTCTCGGATCTGGGCATCAAGTTCGAGGTCTACGGCAGGAGCAAGCACTACTACAGCATCTACAAAAAGATGACCTATCAGCAGAAGTCCCTGGACGAGATCTTCGATCTCACCGCTGTCCGCATCATCGTCGACAGCGTAAAGGACTGCTACGGGGTCCTGGGCGCGGTCCACACCCGCTGGAAGCCCATCCCCGGCAGGTTCAAGGACTACATCGCGATGCCCAAGCCCAACAACTACCAGTCCCTGCACACCACCGTCATCGGAGACAACGGCCATCCCTTCGAGATCCAGATCAGGACCCAGGAGATGCACCGGGTCGCGGAATACGGTATCGCTGCCCACTGGAAGTACAAGGAGGGCATCGTAAAGGAAGACGAAGAAAGCAAGCTTGCCTGGCTCAGGCAGACCCTGGAGTGGCAGCAGGAGGTCAGCGATTCCAAGGATTTCGTCGACACACTGAAGATGGACCTGTTCTCCAACCAGGTATTCGTCTTCACCCCGAAGGGGGATGTGGTCGAGCTTCCCGCGGGATCCACACCTTTGGACTTCGCCTTCAAGATACACACGGCCATCGGTTATAAATGCGTCGGCGCCAAGGTCAACGGCAAGATGGTCACCATCGACTACGAGCTCCAGAACGGCGAGATAGTCGACATCGTGACCTCGGCCAACTCCAAGGGCCCCAGCATCGACTGGCTCAAGATAGTCAAGACCAATTCGGCCAAGAACAAGATCCGCCAGTATCTCAAGAAGGAGAACAAGAGCGGCAACGCCGAAAAGGGCAAGGAACTTCTGGAGAAGACCGTAAAGAAGAAGGGCCTGGACCAGAAGGAGGTGCTCCAGAACCAGTATCTGCTCAAGGCTGCCAAGGCCATGAGCTACACCAACCTGGAGGACCTCTACAACGCCGTGAGCTACGGCGGGGCGGTCCTCAACAAGACCATCAAGCTCTGCGTGGACTACTACCACGAGGACATCCAGATCCAGCTGAAGGAGCAGGAGGAGCTCAAGGTCAAGGAGAAGAAGCCCGACAGAAAGAAGCCCATGACCAAGGGCGTCACCGTCAAGGGCGTGAGCAATCTCTACGTGCGCTTTGCCCGCTGCTGCAACCCCATACCCGGCGACGAGATCATCGGTTATACCACCAAGGGCAGGGGGATCGCCATCCACAGGGCAGACTGCATCAATATGATGTCCCTTCCCGAGAGCGAGAAGGAGAGGTTCATCGAGGTCGCCTGGGACAACACCGACAGCGGCATGACCTTCGACGCGCCCATCAACATCGTGGCCGAGGACCGCAAGGGCCTGGTCGCGGACGTTTCCAAGATCTGCGAAGACATGGACATCAACATCTCCGGCGTCACCATGAAGAAGGACAAGGCTGGGATCGCCACCATGGAGATCACCCTGGCCCTCACCAGCACCAGAGACATCCAGAAGGTCCTGGCCAGGTTCAACCAGATCAAGGGCGTCGTAGACGTTTACAGGACGAATTAAACAATTTGTTCGAACGACATATGCCCGCGGAGGGGCATGTGTCAATGGACCGATTAACCATTTGAAAGGAACAGCGATGAGAGAATTCAGATGCTTTCCCAACGGACCGTATACCACCAACACCTATCTCGTATATGAGACAGGAACTCCCTTCGGCTTCGTCATCGACCCAGCCACCGCCTGGCAGCCTCTCCTTGACGAGATCAGGCACCAGGGCATCGAACTGAAATACATATTCCTGACCCACGGCCATTCCGACCACACCGGAGGGATCCAGTTCTTAAGGGACGCTTTCCCCGACGTTAAGGTCGTCGCGTCGGAGCTGGAGCTGGAGGTCCTCTCCAGCCGCAAGATGAGCTTTGCCAGAGGCCCCGTCGCCGTGGACATCACCGTAAAGGACGGCGAGACCATGGACGTTGGTCCCATGCATCTCACCTTCATCTCGACCCCGGGCCACACCCCCGGAGGCATGTGCGTGCTTTTGGACGACTGGCTCTTCTGCGGAGACACTCTCTTCTTCTCCAGCGTAGGAAGGACCGACCTCTGGGGCGGCAACATGGAAGCCGAGATAAAGTCCATCAAAGAAAAGCTCTTCGTCCTGCCGGAAAAGACCAAGTGCTTCCCCGGCCACGGCGGAGCCACGACCATCGGATTTGAAAAGGAGAACAACCCCTATTGCTCAAAATAGCGGTCGCTGACGAAAAAGAAAAGTACGAGCTTGGCGAGCTGGCCAAGATGTTCCTGCCCCAGTCCCGATTCGAGATGAGCTTCGAAGAGGGCTTCGCGGAGGGGGCGGATCTTGTCGTGCCCAAAGACGGGACCAAGAACGACAGAAAGAGGGTATTATACCGTTATCTTTCCGATCTAACCGGCCAGTCTCTCGACTGGGGGATCCTGACCGGAGTAAGGCCCGGCAAGCTCTACAACGACCTTTTCAGAGCCAAGGGAAGGGAAGAGGCGGAAAGAGAGCTTCTCGAGGATTACTATCTTTCCTTCGAAAAGCTTGCTCTTTTAAGGAGCGTCCACGACATGCAGGAGGAGCTCTCCTACGACAGGGATCCTTCCGCCTGCGGCGTCTACGTGGGCATACCGTTCTGCCCGACCAGATGCTCCTACTGCTCGTTCACTTCCAACAAGATCACCGAAAAGGCGGCAAAGGCATATCTTGACGCGCTTTTTGTTGAAATCTCCGCAGTTTGCGATATCATGAAGGATAAAGGACTCTACGCGGAGTCCGTATATATAGGAGGAGGAACGCCTACGAGCCTTGACGGACCGGGATTCGAAAGGCTGCTCTCTGAGGTCTCGGATCATTTCATCACCGAAAGATGCCGGGAATTCAGCGTGGAAGCGGGAAGGCCCGACACCATCAGCCGCGAAAAGCTTGAGCTCATACGCCGCTATGGAGCCGGACGCATCAGCATCAATCCCCAGTCCATGAAGCAGCACACCCTGGACCTGATAGGCCGCAGCCATACCCCGGACGAGATCCTCTCAGCCTTCGGCATCGCCGAGAGCGTCGGGATCCCCGTCATCAACGCGGACCTGATCACCGGCCTTCCCGAAGAGGAGCCGGACGACTTCAGAAAAAGCCTGGATACCATCATAGGCCTCGATCCCGAGAACATCACGGTCCACACCCTGTCGGTAAAGAAGGGCTCCCGCCTCATCGAAGGCGACGCCGAGTACAATTACCGCTACGCGGATACCGTAAGAAAGATGCTCTCCTATGCGTCGGAGGCACTGACCGCCGCGGGCTACAGGCCGTACTACCTGTACCGGCAGAAGCACATGGCGGGCAATTTCGAGAACGTAGGCTGGGCAAAGCCCGGCACCGCCAGCCTCTACAACGTGCGCATCATGGAGGACGATCAGTCAATCATCGCCATGGGAGCCGGCGCCATGACCAAGATCTATTATCCAGCCGAGAACAGGCTGGAGAGGATCCCCAACGTATCCAACTACGAGATATACATCGAACGCATAAACGATATGATCCAGAGAAAGAAGGATGGCATAAAATGAACATCAGCATCCCCAAGGGCGCGAAGGACGTTCTTCCCGCCGACGTTTATAAATGGCAGTACGTAGAGCAGCAGTTCAGAGACACCTGCGCGGGCTTCGGCTTCACCGAGATCAGGACCCCGATCTTTGAGCACACCGAGCTCTTCGCAAGGGGCATCGGCGACACCACCGACGTGGTCCAAAAGGAGATGTACACCTTCACCATCTCCGACAGGAGCCTGACCCTCAAGCCCGAGGGCACCGCGGGAGTGGTCCGCTCCTTCATCGAGAACAAGCTCTACACCGGCCAGATGCCGGCAAAATACTATTACATCACCCCGTGCTTCCGCTACGAGAAGATGCAGAAGGGCAGGCAGAGGGAGTTCCACCAGTTCGGCATCGAGATCTTCGGCACCGAGAACATGCTGGCGGACGCCGAGGTCATCGCCCTGGCCGACACCTTCCTCAAGAGATGCGGAGTGGACGCCAAGCTCCACATCAACAGCATCGGCTGCCCCAAGTGCAGGGCCGAATACAGAAAGGCTCTTCAGGACTTCCTGAGGCCCAACCTGGACAAGCTCTGCCCGACCTGCCAGGACAGGTTCGAGAGAAATCCCATGAGGATCCTGGACTGCAAATCGCCTATCTGCCAGAGCTACTGCGTAGGGGCTCCCAGGATGCTGGATTTCCTCTGTGACGACTGCAGGGCGGCGTTTGAGGACGTAAAGTCCGACCTTGACGCCATGGGCATCGAATACGAGGTCGATCCGGGCATCGTAAGAGGCCTTGATTACTATACCAAGACCGCCTTCGAGTTCGTTTCCGACAAGCTGGGCGCCCAGTCCACCGTCTGCGGCGGAGGCCGCTACGACCACCTGGTGGAAGAGGTCGGAGGCCCGGCGACCCCGGGAGTCGGCTTCGGTCTCGGCATCGAAAGGCTGCTGCTCATCATGGAGGCCAGCGGCGTTGAGATCCCCAGACCCGTTGAATGCGACGTATTCATCGCGGCTCTGGGAAAGGCAGCCCAGTCCAAGGCGCTGGAGCTTGCCCAGACCCTGAGAAAAGCGGGGTACAAGGCCGACATTGATCTTATGGGCCGCGGTCTGAAGGCCCAGATGAAATATGCAGACCGCACCGGCGCCCGCTGGTGCCTTGTGATAGGTGACAACGAGCTGGAGAAGGGCGTCTGCGTGCTTCGCGACATGCAGGGCTCCGAGCAGACCGAGGTACCCTTTGACAGCATAATGGAGAATCTTAAATAAAGGAACGTGCACAAAATGGACAATCTACTTAAAAGAACTCATTACTGCGGCGAGCTCAGAGAAAAGAACATCGGCGAGACCGTAGTCGTCAACGGCTGGGTCGCCAAGAGCAGGAGCCTCGGACAGGGCCTCATCTTCGCCGACATCCGCGACAGGAGCGGCATCGTTCAGGTCGTATTCGGCGACGGCAGCCCCGAGGACGTGGTGGCCAAGGCCGCGTCTCTCAGGTCCGAGTATTCCATCGGCGTCAAGGGCGTCGTCCGCGAGAGAGAATCCAAGAACAGCAAGATAGAGACCGGATCCATCGAGATCGTAGCAGAGGAGCTCAGCATCTATTCCGAGTCCGAGACTCCTCCCATCTACATCAGAGACGACGACAACGTCTCCGGTGACCTGAGGCTCAAATACCGCTATCTCGACCTGAGAAAGCCCGTGATGCAGAACACCCTGGCCATCAGGAACAAGATGTATCACGTTATAAGGAACTTCTTCTACGAGAACGGTTTCATAGAGATCGAGACTCCGCTCCTTGCAAAGCCTACCCCCGAAGGGGCAAGGGACTTCCTGGTGCCCAGCAGGGTCAATCCGGGCAAGTTCTACGCTCTTCCACAGAGCCCTCAGCAGTTCAAGCAGCTGCTGATGATCGCGGGCTTCGACCGCTATATCCAGATCGCCAAGTGCCTCCGTGACGAGGACCTTCGCGCCGACAGGCAGCCCGAGTTCACCCAGATCGACATCGAAATGAGCTACGTGGACCAGGAGGACATCCTGGCGGTCCAGGAGCAGTTCTTAAAGACCCTCTTCAAAGAGATGAAGGGCATAGACATCCAGCTGCCGCTGCCCAGGCTCACCTGGGACGAGGCAATGAACCGCTTCGGTTCCGACAAGCCCGACCTTCGCTTCGGATTTGAGCTCCACGACCTGGCTCCCGTCGTCAAGGACTGCAGCTTCAAGGTCTTCACCGACGCTCTCGCATCCGGCGGCAAGGTCATGGGCATCGACCTGGACGGCTGCTCGGACAAGTTCAGCCGCAAGGACGTGGACAAGATGACCGAGTCCATCAAGGTCTTCGGCGCCAAGGGCATGGTCTGGCTGAGAGTCGAGAAGGACGAGATCAAGTCCTCGGTATCCAAGTTCTTCAGCCAGGAGGAGCTGAGAAAGATCGCGGACGTTTTCAACGCCAAGGAGAACGACCTGATCCTCATCGTCAGCGGTCCCAAGGAGATCGTCTGGAGCTCTCTGGGCTTCCTGAGAAGAGACATCGCGTCAAAGCTTGGCATGCTGGATCCCAACGAATACAAGCTCCTCTGGGTCGTCGACTTCCCCATGTTCGAGTGGTCTGACGAAGAGAACAGGTACATGGCCATGCACCATCCGTTCACCTCTCCCAAGAAGGAGGACATCCACTATCTTGAGACCGGCGAGCTGGACAAGATCTACGCCGACGCCTACGACATCGTCATCAACGGTTACGAGGCCGGCGGCGGCTCCATCAGGATCCATGACAGCGGCCTGCAGAAGAAGATCTTCGAGGTGCTCAAGCTCACCGACGAGGACATCCAGAACCGCTTCGGCTTCTTCATCGACGCCTTCAAGTACGGCGCGCCTCCCCACGGAGGCCTGGCCTACGGCCTTGACAGGCTCTGCATGCTGATCTGCGGAACCGACGACATCAGACAGGTCATCGCCTTCCCGAAGAACCAGAACGCCCAGTGCGTCATGTCCGACGCTCCGACCACCGTCGAGACCAAGGACCTGGATCTTCTGTCCATCGAGATCAAAAAGGCAGAGAAATAGATGACCAGGATCGGCGTATTCGGAGGGAGCTTCGATCCCGTCCACAGCGGGCATCTCATACTGGCGGAGCAGCTGAGGGAAGAAGCGGGCCTGGACAGGGTCATCTTCATACCGACCTTCGTATCGCCCTTCAAGCAGGGGGTAAAGGCCGCCTGCGGCGAGGACCGGGTCAGGATGCTCGAAAGAGCCTTCGAGGGGAACCCTTACTTCTCCGTCTCGGACATCGAGCTCAGGAGAGAAGGGACCTCCTATACCATCGACACCCTGGAGGCTCTGAAGGAGCAGCATCCGGACGCCGAGCTCTGCTTCATCATGGGTACCGACGCCTTTTTAGGCATCGAGGGCTGGTACAGGAGCGAAGATCTGCTCAGGGATTTCACCTTCCTGGTGGGCATGCGCAAGGGCTACGACAACGAAGCTCTCCTGGCCTTCGCCCAAAAGATGAGAGAAAAGTATTCCTCAAGCGTCAGATGCTTCGACATCCCGGAGCTGGAGATCAGTTCCAGCGACATGAGGTTCAGGCATCAGGCCGGAAGATCCCTCAAGTACATGACTCCGGATCCTGTCATAGATTATATCGACGGGAAGGGCCTTTACACCGGACTTTTGGAGAGCCTGGAGGCCTTCGCCATGGAGCATCAGAGCGAAAAGAGGCTCAGGCACACCAGAGGCGTGGTGGAATACGCAGAAAAATACGCCCTGAAATACGGGGCTGATCCCTTCAAGGCCAAGGTGGCCGCGTGGTTCCACGACAACTTCAAGGACGCCGGAAACCTGGAGCACGGGTATGTGGCTGCCGACGAGATCCAGAAGAGATTCGGGATCTCCGATCCTGACATACTCAACGCCTTGAGATATCACACCACCGGAAGGCCAAACATGAGCCTTCTTGAAAAGGTCATAAAGCTGGCGGATCAGCTGGAGCCCTCCAGGATTTTCCCCGGAGCGGAGGAGCTCAGGGCAGGGGTCTCCGACGATATCGACGAGACTCTGCTGACCCTCCTTGAGAGAACGAAAGAATACGTGCTTGCCAAGGGCCAGCCCTACGACGAGCTGTCCCAGCAGGCCATAGATCATTACAGGAAGAAGGCCGAAGAGAAGGCCAAAGCTTCCGCTTGATGATCCGGGACCGCCGGATCAGGAGGAAATATAATGGATAACAGAGAGACCGCGGTCCGCATCGCCCTGATACTGGACCAGAAGAAGACCGAGGACATCGACGTCATCGACATCGGCGAAAAGTCGGGCTTTGCCGACTACCTCATCATCGGGACCGCCAGGAACATGAGGCAGCTGGGCGCTCTTTCCCACGAACTTGAGGACAAGCTGGCAGAAGACGGCGTCCTCGTCCATCACATCGAAGGAAAGAACGATTCCGGCTGGGTCCTGATGGACTACGGCGACATAATCGTCAACCTGCTCACCAAGGAGCAGAGAGAACACTACCAGATCGAAAGAGTCTGGAACGACTGCATCCGCCTGGATATCGACTATCCCCAGAAGGACGAACAGAGCGGGGCATTATAAAATGAGATACGAAGAACTTTTAAACAGCGTTACGGAGATCATCAAAGAGACCGGATTCACGTCCATAGATGAGTTCCCCAAGCTATATACCGCGACCACCGCCGAGGACAAAAGCCTTGAGGCGGTGCTTATGATGTGCCTCGAAAAGCCGGGCGACGACATTTATGCCCAGCTTGCCGCGGAGCTTGCCTCCTACATAGAGCTGGACGACATCAACATGGGCCTCATGGCAAAGGCAGCCCAGGCCCTCATGGACATCCGCTGATCTTCGCAGGAAAGGATACATGACAGCAAGAAAAAAGGAAAAATTAAGGATAATACCCCTGGGCGGACTTCAGGAGATTGGAAAGAACATGACCGTGTTCGAATGCGGCGATGACATAATCATCATCGACTGCGGCATGGCCTTCCCGGATTCCGAGATGCTGGGAGTCGATATCGTGATCCCCGATTTCGAATACCTGAGGGACAGGGCGGACAAGATCCGCGGCCTTCTGGTGACCCACGCCCATGAGGATCACATCGGAGCGATCCCTTATCTTCTTCAGGAGTTCAACGTCCCGGTCTACGCCAGCAGGCTGACCCTGGGATTCATCGAGAACAAGCTGAGGGAGCACGACGTGAAGGGGGATCTCAGGGAGATCGGAGCCGGAGACTACGTCAGGCTCGGCAACTTCACCATCGAGGTGCTCCATACCACACACTCAGTGGCGGACGCTCTGGCGTTCTGCATCGATACTCCCGTCGGAAGGATCTTCCACACCGGAGACTTCAAGATAGACCTCACTCCCATCGACGGCCAGAGGCTTGATTTTTCAAGGCTCTCCCAGATCGGAGACGACGGGGTCCTGCTCCTTATGGCGGACAGCACCAACGCGGGAAAGAGGGGGCATTCCCTCTCGGAGAGCTCGGTAGGCGTCTCCCTGGGGAACATCTTCAAGGCGACCTCGGGAAGGATCATAATCGCCAGCTTTTCGTCCAACGTCCACAGGGTCCAGAAGATCATGGACCTGGCGGCGGAGAACGGAAGGAAGATCGCGGTCTGCGGCAGGAGCATGGAGAACATGGTCCGGATCGCCAGCGATCTTGGCTACATGACCATCCCCACCGATTCGCTCATAGATATCAAACATATCAAGCAGTACAACGACGATCAGATCCTGATCATCACCACCGGGAGCCAGGGAGAGACCATGAGTGCTCTTTCCAGGATGGCCCAGGGGGAGCACAAGCAGGTCAAGATCAAGTCCTCCGATACCATCGTCCTTTCGTCATCACCGGTGCCGGGCAACGAAAAGACCGTGTCCAACATCGTGAACACCCTGATGGAGAAGGGGGCCAAGGTCATCTACAACGAGATCGCGGACGTCCACGCTTCGGGCCACGCCAACCAGGAGGAGCTCAAGCTGATGCAGGCTCTCTTAAGGCCCAAGTACTTTATGCCGGTCCACGGCGAGGTGAGGCACCTTCAGTACCACGCCGAGCTGGCAAGGCAGATGGGAGTCCCCGAGAGCAATATAATCATCGCCAGCAACGGCAGGGTGGTCGAGGCAGGGCCTTCCGAAAAGGTCAAGCTGACCTCGGAGACCGTCAGCTGGGGCGCCGTCATGGTGGACGGCCTTGGCATCGGCGACGTGGGCAGCGTGGTCCTCAACGAGAGGAAGAACCTCTCCGAGGCGGGCCTTGTGGTGGTCACCGTCGTCTACGACAAGTCCATCGGCGAGATCATCGCGGGACCGGAGCTCCACACCAGAGGCTTCATCTACGTGCAGGAATACGGAACCATACTCAAGGACGCCACCGGCAGGGTCACTCAGGCTCTTCTCAACGCCTCGGACAAGGAGTACCACGACATCGAGGCTCTCAGGAAGATCTGCCGCGACGTGCTGAGGAACTATTTCTACGAAAAACTTAACAGGAATCCGGTAATACTGCCGGTAGTCATCGAGATATAGGAGGGAATTATGCAGAACGTATATGATATCGCTCACGATCTGGCAAGATCTCTCAAGGAGACGGACCAGTTCAAGGATTACGCCAAGCTCAAGAAGCAGGTAGATTCCAACGAGCAGCTCAAGAAGATGATCGATGATTTTCAGACCAAGAGCATGGAGATGCAGGCAAAGATGATGTCCGGCGAAGAGCAGGACAAGGATCTGGCTGCCCAGCTCCAGTCGCTCTACGGCATCGTGATGTCCGATCCTTCGGCTGCCGCTTATATGCAGTCCCAGATGGCGCTGTCCCAGATCATCAGCGACATCTACCAGATCATCGGGGAGGCAGTCAATGTCTAACGTCTATCAGAAGAGGATAGAGGCCGTAAGGAAGGGCTTTGACGCGGCAGGCATCGATGCGCTTTTGCTCACAGGGATATATAACATTAGTTATATAACAGGCACTAAGGGCGATGATCTCAACATTCTGATCACCAGGGACGACGCCTACGTCATCACCGACTTCAGATACAGGGAGATGGCCCAGGGCCTCACCTGGCTGACCTATTTCGAGACCAACGCCAAGAGGCTCTTCACCGAGCTCATCAGCGGAGCCTCCTTCACCGTGCTGGGAGTCGAAGAGGACAACATCAGCCTGGGAAGATATCTCAAGGTCAAAGAGGCCGCGGGCACAAGGAAGGTGGTCCCTGTGAAGGGGATCGTCGAGTCCCTCAGGACCATCAAGGACGAGGACGAGCAGCAGAGGATCGCCGCCGCCGAAAAGCTGGGCGACGAAGCCTTCAGCCACATGCTTGGCTTTATAAAAGCGGGGCTCACCGAATCCGAGGTCGCGGCAGAGCTTGAACACTACATGAGGTCCCACGGGGCTTCCGGGCTCTCGTTTTCCACCATCGCGGTGTCCGGTCCCAACAGCTCCTATCCCCACGGAGTGCCGGGCTTAAGAAAGCTTCAGGCAGGGGACTTCCTGACCCTGGATTTCGGATGCGTACTCAACGGTTACTGCTCCGACATGACCAGGACCGTCGCCATCGGCCAGCCCTCTGATGAGATGAAGAAGGTCTACGATATCGTCCTCAGGGCCCAGCTCAACGCCTGCGCCAACATCCACGCGGGCCTTACGGGCATTCAATGCGACGCCTTCGCCAGAGACGTCATCGCGGAGGCCGGCTACGGCGAATACTTCGGCCACAGCCTGGGCCACGGCCTGGGACTTCAGGTCCATGAGGATCCCAGATTCTCCGCCGTATACGACAAGACCATCGCTCCTGATACCGTCGTCTCCATCGAGCCGGGGATCTATCTTCCCGGAAAATTCGGCGTAAGAATTGAGGACTTGGCAATAATAAAGCCTGATGGTATAATAAACCTTGCATCTTCGCCGAAAGAGCTTATAATACTGTAAAGTGGAGCGATACGGCCGGGCAGCCTTAGCAAAAGCGGGACCTGCCGACGCGGATCAGGGCGTCTCCCGATGATAAACAACGATATCTAATTTTATGGAGGATAAATAATGGTATACGCTAGCGATTTCAGAAAAGGCAAGACCTTCATCATGAACGGTGAACCCCATGTGGTCCTGGATTTCCAGCATGTAAAGCCTGGCAAGGGCGCTGCATTCGTCCGCACCAAGTACAGGAACATTCTCACCGGAGCCACCAGAGAGGAAGCCTTCAACCCCAACGACAAGTTCGAGGATGCCGTCATCGAGACCAAGAAGATGCAGTATCTGTACACCGACGGAGATCTGTATTACTTCATGGATCCCGCAAACTTTGATCAGATCCCCCTGTCCCATGAGCAGGTCGAAGACGCGATCCAGTGGATGCGTGAGAACGACATGGCAACCGTCAAGTTCTTCCAGGGGAATGCTTTCTCCGTGGCCGCCGAAGATTTTGTCGATCTTGAAGTCATCGACTGCGAGCCCGGCGTAAAGGGCAACACAGCCACCAACGTTACCAAGGCCGCTACCGTCGAGACCGGCGCTGTGGTCCAGGTGCCCATCTTTATCGAAGTCGGTGAGAAGATCCGCATCGATACCCGCGAAGGCGGCCTGTACATCGGCAGGGCATAACCCGTGAAACGCGAGAAAGAAGAAAGAAGAAGCTATACAGGGCTGATCGCATTAGCCCTGTTTCTTGCTGTGGTCATAGGCATCGGTTCCCTGGTCGTAAAGGGGATCAACAAGGTCAACTACTACAAGAACTACAACGAGGCCTTCAAGCCGGACGACGACACCCAGATCGAGTTCACCGTCAAGAGGGGGGAGACCTACACCAGCTTTGCGGAAAGGCTGATGGTCGAAGGGATCATCGAGGACAAGGATATCTTCATCATGAAGACCAAGCTCCTGGGGATCGGTCCCAAGTACCAGGCCGGAGACTTCGTGCTCTCTCCCTCCATGACCATGGAGGAGATCATGGCCCAGCTGCAGGACGCCCACAGGGAGACGGTGAGGTTCACCATCCCGGAGGGCTATACCATCGTGCAGACGGCCGAAAAGCTTGAGGCGGACGGGCTCATCTCCAGTGCCGAGAGCTTCTACGAGGCCCTTGAGGAGTACAACAGCGACTTCCACTGGTTCCTGCTGGACCTGGAAGAGCAGTACGCGGATCCTCAGAACAAGATATCCGCGATGGCCAACAAGTACGAGGGCTTCCTCTTCCCGGACACCTACGAGATCTACGTTGGCAGCGGTCCCAAGATCATCATCGGCAAGTTCTTCGACAGGTTCGAACAGGTCTTTGACGATGAGATGAAGGACGCCATGGAGGAAAGAGGCCTTACCATCCAACAGGTGGTGACCATCGCCAGCCTCATCGAGCGGGAATGCAGGAGCGACGAGGAGAGGCCCAAGGTCGCCAGCGTGATCTACAACAGGCTGGACATCGACATGGAGCTTCAGATCGACGCCGCGATCCAGTATATCTTGGGAGATCCCAAGGTCGGTCTCACCAACAAGGATCTTGAGATCGATTCCCCGTACAACGTGTACAAGAACAAGGGACTTCCTCCGGGACCCATCGCGAGCCCCGGGCTGGCAAGCCTTAAGGCGGCGGTCTTCCCCGAGGACACCGATTACCTGTACTACGTACTGAAGTCCCAGAGCTCGACGACTCACAATTTCGCCGTGACTTACAAGGAGTTCCTCAAATACAAAGAACAGTATAAGAGCACTCCCTGATTTGCACTTTGACAGCTCGATATCGTATCAACTATCCCGCCGACGCGGGGAAAGAAGGGCTGTTCGGTTTGAACAGCCCTTTGTTTTTTGATATAATGATTTGAGGACTGCAATGCGTTATGCCCGCTGATATTTTTGCTCTTACAGAGCGAGGGGTGGCGCAAGGAGGCACCGCGCCGGCTGCCGCCAGGCAGACGGATGCGGGGGATGCCTGCGCCAGGACCCGAGCGGAGAAAGGCAAACTGCAAGAAAGCACCGCGCACATAATAATTCGAGTCGGGTGACTCAAAGGTGGGGCCCGCCGCCGAGAGCCCGCAGGCGGATGGGACGGATGCCTTTGAGGCAGGACCCGCCGCAGCGCCTACGCCAGGACCCCGAGCGGGAAAATGCGTCCTCGAGCAATAACTATAACCAAGGAGGACCTTCATTGGCAGAACGCAAAAAAGAGATATCCGATCAGATCATTGCCCTGGCAGCCATGAAGGCAGTCCTTTCCACCGAAGGAGTATCCGAGATGGTCGACACAGGTGACACCATGAGCTTCAACAAGCTCCTGGGCATCGAGAGCGGCCTCCTCAAGGGCATAAAGATAACCAGGCAGAACGAAGGGCTGGAAGTAGACGTAGCCCTCAACGTCCGGTTCGGGACTCCCATCCCCCAGACCGCCTGGAACATACAGGAAAACGTTAAGAACAGGATAAACGCCTTTACGGACACACCGGTCGTGAAGGTCGACGTGCACATCGCCGGTGTGACAGAATGACCGGGAGAGATCATATGCGCAGAACCGAAGCAAGAGAAAACCTCATGATGCTCATCTTTCAGATGGACGCCCAGCAGGACAGGTCCGAAGAGGCCATCAACGCCTTCAAGAGAAATTACATGTTCGAGTCGGACCAGCTGGGGTACTTCGACACGGTGCTCGGCAGGTACCTTCTCAACTCAACTGAGATCGACGACATCATCGAAAAGAACTCCAGCGGCTGGCACCTTTCCAGGATGGCCAAGGTGGATCTTGCAGTCTCAAGGCTCGCAGTCACCGAGCTCTGCTTCATGGACGGAGCGGAAGAGAGCTTCAGAGCCCCGACGGGAGCCGCCATCAACGAGGCGGTGAACCTGGCAAAGAAATACGGATCCGAGGAATCGGGCAGATTCGTCAATGCGGTCCTGGGCAAGATCGCAAGGAGCAGGAGCTGATGACCCTCTATCTCGGGATAGACAGCAGCAACTATACCAGCTCGGCGGCCCTGGTCACCGAAGTCCATGAGATCGTCTGCGACAGCAGAAGGCTCCTCAGGGTCAAGGAAGGCGAGAAGGGCCTCCGCCAGTCCGACGCGCTTTTTCAGCACTGGGAGAACCTGCCGGTGCTCCTGGGACCCATCCTTGAAGAGCACAGGACAGAGATAGCGGGAGTCTGCGCTTCATCAAGGCCCAGACCCGCCGAAGGCTCCTACATGCCGGTCTTCAATGCCGGGACAGCCCTGGGAAAGACCATCGCCAGAGCCCTGGGAGTCCCGTACGCCGAGACCAGCCATCAGGAGGGCCACATCGCGGCGGCGGCAAGGGGAAGCGGCCTTGATGTCTCGCAGCCTCTTCTTTGCGCCCACCTGTCCGGCGGCACCCTGGAGCTGGTGTCTTCAAGGGAAGGCGTCATCACCATCGAGGCCGCGACCAAGGACATTTCCTACGGCCAGCTCCTGGACAGGGCGGGGGTCGAACTGGGCTTTCCGTTCCCCGCGGGCAAATACATCGACGAAGCGGCCATGTCCTATGTGCCTGAAATGCGTCAGAATCCCTTCTGCCGCATTTTCACCGACGAGACGGGACTGAACCTGTCAGGCCTTGAGACCCAGCTCAAAACGAAGATGAGAGGCTTTGAGCTTCCCGAGCTCGCCTATTACCTGATGGACAGGATCAGCGAGAGCTTCGTGAAGATCACCGAGACCGCGAAGGAAAGGACCGGCATAGACAAGGTCCTGGTAACCGGCGGAGTCGCATCCAGCACATTCCTAAGATGCTACTGCAGAGACCACGGCAAAGACTACGTATTCGGGGAGCCAAGGCTGTGCTCTGACAACGCCGTCGGCTGTGCCATCATCGGAGCGGAGATCTATTCAGGATCCGGGGAGGCAAGAACATGAGGCCGGTCTCGGTATCCCAGCTCAACGGGTACATCAAAAGGACTCTGGCGACGGATCCCATACTGTCCGCGGTGACGGTGAGGGGCGAGATCTCCAAGCTCACCTTCCACAGCAGCGGCCACGTGTATTTCACCCTGAAGGACGAGACCAGCAGGCTCAGCTGCTTTCTTGCGGCGGACAGGGTCCCGGGCCTTCGCTTTGAACTGGACGAGGGCATGGAGATCCTGGCCGAGGGCAGCGTCTCGGTCTACGAGCGGGGAGGCTACTACTCCCTGAACATAAGATCGGTGGAAGCTGCGGGCGAGGGAGCTCTCAACGCGGCCTTTGAAAAGCTCAAGGCAAAGCTTTCCGCGGAAGGCCTCTTCGACGAGAATCTCAAGAGGAAGCTCCCGGCTTTTCCAAGGCTCATCGGAGTTGTGACTTCACCCACCGGAGCAGCGGTCCACGACATCATAACTACCGTAAAACGCAGGGATCCTCTGGCGGACATACTGATCTATCCCTGCCTCGTTCAGGGGCCCGGAGCCGCGGCGTCGGTATGCGCGGGCGTCGAGGCCCTCAACCGCCGGTTCCCGCAGATCGACGTTCTGATCGTAGGAAGGGGCGGAGGCTCTAAAGAAGACCTATGGACCTTCAACGAAGAGTCCGTTGCAAGGGCTGTCAGGGCTTCAAAGATCCCCGTGATCTCCGCTGTTGGCCACGAGGTGGACGTGACCATATGCGACCTTGCTGCCGACGTCAGGGGCGCGACTCCCACTGCGGCTGCTGAGCTCGCGGTGCCCCAGCTCAGCGTCTATACCGACGCGATGAAGGCATCCTCCCCGGAAAAGCTGGGGATGATCCTCTCCCAGGCTTTGGAATACAGCGGCCAAAGGATGATATCCGCCATGAGGCAGTGCTCGTCGGGGCTGGAGGCTCTGGCTTCGTCCTCAAGGCTTAGGACCGAAAGGGGGCTCGCTGACGCGGAGGCTGCGGTAAAGGCTCTGTTCACCCGAAAGGAGCTTGATCTCAAGCTGGCCAGGGCGTCACTTGACGGGGCAGATCCCATGGAGATACTAAGGCGGGGCTATACCGCGGTAAAAAGCGCCGACGGGACCTGGACCGGCAGCGCGGCAAGGATAAAGGACGGCGACAGGATCAAGGTCGTTTTCGGCGACGGCATCCTGAACTGCCTTGTGGAGGGAAGAGAGAGATGAGCGAAGAAAAGAATGCTCCCGAAGAAAAGATGACCTTTGAGGAGGCTCTGGCCGCCCTTGAGGACGCGGCGGAAAAGCTCAGAAGCGGAAAGCTCGGACTGGAAGAATCCATAGAAGTTTACGATAAAAGTATTATGTATTATAAACAGTGCGAGAAGATCCTCAAGGACGCCCGCCAGAAGATCATGATATTTGACCCCGTGACAGGAGAGACAAAGGAGTTTGAATGATGAAAAGTCCTGAATACACCAGACTTAAAAAGCTCGTCGACGCCCACATCCTGGACTATCTTCCCGACATCGATCCCAAGAGCAAGACCCTTTACGAAGCCATGAGCTACAGCCTCACCGCAGGCGGCAAAAGGCTCAGGCCGATCCTCTTCCTGTACGCCATGGAGTTCGGCGGCATGGAGAACGTCACCGAAGGACTTCCCTATGCCTGCGCCATCGAGTACATCCAGACCTACTCCCTGATCCACGACGATCTTCCCGCCATGGACAACGACGACTTAAGAAGGGGCGTTCCCACCAACCACAAGGTCTTCGGAGAGGCCATGGCCATCCTCGCAGGCGACGGGCTCCTTTCTGCGGCCTACGAGGTCATGGGAAAGGACATGCTCCTTTATCTTGACGACAGCGAAAAGCTCAAGAGGCGGGTCAGGGCTTCCTACGCCATAAGTAAGTGCACCGGCTGCAGAGGCATGGTAGCGGGCCAGGTGGCGGACGTTGAGAACGAGCGGAAGGTCTGCTCCGCCGAGATGCTGGACTACATCCACGACAACAAGACCGCCGCTTTCATAAGAGCCAGCGTCATGGCAGGAGGCTTCCTCGCCGGGGCAAGCTCCGACAGGATGGACGCTCTCAGGAACTACGGCAGCTGCCTTGGCCTGGCATTTCAGATCATGGACGACATCCAGGACGTCATCGGAGATCCCGAAAAGATGGGCAAATCCGTGGGAAAGGACGCGAGGGACGAGAAGAACACCTATCCCTCGGTCTACGGCCTTGACACCGCAAGGGCAAGGTGCCGCGAGCTCATCGAAAAGGCCAGGGCGTCCATGTCAAGATATTACAATGAGGCCGAGGTCTTCAACGACATCCTCGATCATGTAGAAGGAAACATCGCGTAATGGCAGAAGAACTTGAGAACATCTCCCTATATGAACAGATCAAGACCTGCCCCGAAGGGGAGCTGGATCTGATCGCCGAGGAGCTCAGAGACGAGCTGATCCAGGACGTTGCCAAGACCGGCGGCCATCTCGCCTCCAATCTGGGTAGCGTGGAGCTCACCATCGCCCTGCACCGGGTCTTCGACAGTCCAAAGGACAGGATCGTCTGGGACGTGGGCCATCAGGCGTACATCCACAAGATGATCACCGGAAGGCGGGAAGAGATGGCGACCCTGCGCCAGCTGGGGGGCCTCAGCGGCTTTCCCAAGAGGAGGGAATCGGAGCACGACGCCTACGACAGCGGACACAGCGGGACCTCCATCTCGGCAGCGCTGGGCTATGCCACGGCAAGAGACCTTAAGGGCCTTGACTACGAGTGCATCGCGGTCATCGGCGACGGCGCCCTGACCGGGGGAGTCGCATTTGAAGCCCTCAACGCCGCCGGAAGCTCCAAGACCTCGCTGATCGTGATCCTAAACGACAACGCCATGTCCATCTCCCGCAACGTGGGAGGCCTAGCCAGGCATCTTCAGAAGGTAAGAAGGACCAGTTCCTACCTCAAATTCAAGAAAGGCGTAAAGAACGTTCTGCAGAAGTCGCCGACATTCCTGAGAAGGCTGACCTCCGCCAGGGACGCCCTCAAATATGCTCTTCTTCCCGGCGCCATCTTTGAAGAGCTGGGCTTCAAGTATTTCGGACCCGTGGACGGCCACGACATCGAGGCCATGTGCCAGGTCTTCGAATCTGTGAAGCACCTGGACAGGCCGGTCCTCGTCCACTGCGTGACCAAAAAAGGCAAGGGCTTCGGGCCCGCCGAGTCCAATCCAGAGAAATACCACGGCACCGGACCCTTCGATCCCAAGACCGCCGACGACGTCACCGTCAGGGATCCAGGCACCTGGTCCGAGGTCTTCGGAAAACTGATCCTCGACCGGGCCTTCGGAGACAGCAGGATCTGCGCGGTCACTGCTTCAATGATCGAGGGGACCGGCCTTTCTTCCATGAAAAAGCAGATGCCGGACCGGGTGTTCGACGCCGGGATAGCGGAGCAGCACGCGGTATCCTTTGCCGCGGGCCTTGCGCTCTCAGGCATGAAGCCGGTGGTCGCCATCTATTCCACCTTCCTTCAGAGAGCCTACGATCAGGTGATCACCGAGGTCTGCCTGCAGAAGCTTCCCGTGATCTTCTGCATCGACAGGGCGGGGATCGTCGGAGCCGACGGAGAGACCCATCAGGGCATCTACGATATAAACTACCTTTCGGGCATGCCCAACATGACCATCCTCTCGCCCAGGGACGATCAGGAGCTGGAGAACATGTTCGATTACGCGCTCTCCCTCAACGCTCCCTGCGCCATCAGGTATCCTAGGGGCGTCGCCCCCAAGGGCGCCAGAGCTCCCAAGGACAGGACCAAGGTCTACGTCCCGGCTCCCCAGTGCCTGAGGGACGGCATGGACGTGGTCTTTCTCAGCGACGGTGGGAGCCTTCCCACGGTGCTGGACGCCGCGTCGCTTCTTGAGAGCAGAAGGATATCCTGCGCGGTATGGGACCTGAAGCAGCTCAAGCCTCTTCCCGAGCACTTCCTGACCTACGTGTTCTCCCACTGGCACAACGTGGTCACCGTGGAGGACGGGGACGTCTGCTGCGGCATCGGAGCGAGGATCGGAGCAAGGAGCGCCGAGAAGGCCTCGTGCAGGGTGCTGAATATAGGCTGGCCGGACGCCTTTATAGAGCAGGGGAGCCAGAGCCAGCTGAGAAAACGCTTTGGGATGGATGCAGCGGGCATCGCTGACAGAACGGAGAGATTCCTTGAAAACAAGGCTTGATGTGCTGCTCACAGAGCAGGGATATTTCCCGACCAGGGAAAAGGCGAGGGCTGCTGTCATGGCAGGCCTTGTCTACGTTGACAGGCAGATCTCGGATAAGCCCGGGACCGGCATAAAGGAAGACGCGGTGATAACCGTGAAGGGCGACACCTGTCCCTTCGTAGGAAGGGGAGGCCTTAAGCTGGCCAGGGCCCTGGAGGTCTTTTCGGTGGATCCGGCGGGCTGGACCTGCATCGATATCGGGGCTTCCACCGGAGGCTTCACCGACTGCCTGCTGCAGAACGGGGCGAAGAAGGTCTACGCGGTGGACGTGGGCTACGGCCAGCTGGATTACAGTCTCAGGATCGATCCCAAGGTCGTCAACATTGAAAAGCAGAACTTCCGCTACATGACTCCGGACCAGATCGGAGAGCCCCTGGACTATGCGGTGACGGACGTGTCGTTCATCTCGTTGAGGTACATATTCCCGGGAGCCGCAGCCATGCTCAAAGACGGCGGCCTTATGACCGCGCTCATAAAGCCCCAGTTCGAGGCAGGGCGCGAGCAGGTCGGGAACAAGGGCATCGTGAAGGATCCCAAGGTCCACAAGGAAGTCATAGAGAAGGCGATAGGCTATGCAAATGAAAGCGGGTTTACAGTAACAAATTTAAGTTACTCACCAGTAAAAGGCGCAAAAGGCAATATCGAATTCCTGCTCATGCTGAGAAAATGTTCCGAAGGAGAGACTCCTTCAACAGATCCCGCGGTGGACATCGACGCAGTCGTCGAACAGGCCCACACAGGGCTGGACTTATAGAGCGATAAGCGTCTTGCAGCGAGGGGGGGCGCAAGGAGGCACCGCGCAAACTATAATGCGCGGCGGGTGACTCGAAGGTGGGGCCCGCCGAGAACCCGCAGGCGGATGGGATGGATGCCTTAGAGGCAGGACCCGCCGCGGCACCTGCTCCAGGACCCCGAGCGGGAGAATGCAGCGCTAAGAGATGATGAATTCCGGCAGATATGTCGCTCAAAACTCAAAAAAGCTGCAGGTCTGAATCAGGAATGACACCGCCAGCCGGAACGAAGGACAAATGTCACAAAAGTAGCTGTAACTTGTGACATCGATAATAGAAAATACGATCGATGTCACAGATCCGCTATTTTTACTGAATACCGCACTGCTTAAGGGTCGAATTTGTGACATAATACTGATTTGATAGGTGTTCGTGTCACAAATAAGCGTGTATTGGGGAAATAATGAGATCAGCATGCCTTTTGCCATGTAAAGTTGTGACATGATCTATTGTTCATACAAAATATGTCACAATAGTTTAAGCGAGGGGTGGCGCAAGGAGGCACCGCGCCGGCTGCCGCCAGGCAGACGGATGCGTGAGCCTCACGCCAGGACCCCGAGCTACAAAAGACAATAGGCAGAAAGATAATACCGCGCGTTATCATAATGCGCGGCGGGTGGCTCGAAGGTGGGGCCCGCCGCCGAGAACCCGCAGGCGGATGGGATGGATGCCTTAGAGGCAGGACCCGCCGCGGCACCTGCGCCAGGACCCCGAGCGACAAAAATCGAAACATAACTTCAGATAATCACAGAATACGGAGACAAGATGGCACTCACACCGATGCTTCAGCAGTATAAGGACCTCAAAGAGCAGTACAAAGACTGCCTGCTCTTCGACCGGGTCGGCGACTTCTACGAAATGTACTTCGAAGACGCCCTCATCGGATCGAGAGACATGGACGTCGTACTGACCAAGAAGTCCTGCGGTGAAGAGGAAAAAGCCCCCATGTGCGGCGTCCCGTATCACTCCGTCGAAACGTATATCGCAAGGCTCCTCGAGCACGGCCACAAGGTCGCCATAGCCGAGCAGATGGAGGATCCCGCCCTTGCTAAAGGCCTGGTCAAGCGCCATGTCATCAGGGTCGTCACCCCCGGCACCGTCATCGATCCCAACATGCTCCGGGAAAAGGACAACAACTTCCTCGCCGCGGTCTACGTCAGCGGCAGCGACTTCGGCCTCTGTTGGGTCGATATCAGCACCGGCGAATTCTTCGCCATGCAGCAGACCGCGGACCGCACCCACGAGCAGCTCCTCGCCCAGCTGGCAAGGATCGAGCCCCACGAGATCATAACCAACCTCAGCGAAGAAGAAGCCCCCTGGCTGTGGGAGCAGGCCTCGTTCTTCGACAGCCTCTACATCTCCGTCCCGGGAGGAGACCTCTTCAGTTCAGAACACTGCCTCGAGAGCCTCTCCGCCCATTATAAAGCGTCGACCCTTAAGTCCAAGGGCCTTGCCGAAGAAGACGCGCCTCTTGTTTTCAGAGCGGCGGGAGCGGTCCTGGGATACCTCAGGGACACCCAGATGCAGGAGCTCTCCCACCTCAACGAGCTTCGTATCATCAACACCGGCACCTCAATGAGCCTGGACAAGGCGACCATCAGGAACCTTGAGATCACCGAGACCCTCTTCGAGCACAAGCTCCAGGGCTCTCTTCTGGGCGTCCTGGACCGCTGCGGCACCGCCATGGGATCAAGAAAGATGAAGCAGTGGCTGAGGGAGCCTTTGAGCGACCTGGCCCAGATCCGCGCAAGGCTGGACGCTGTGGAAGCCCTCGCCTCGGACGTGATCCTGAGAAACAACCTGCGGGACGCCCTCAAGGCAGTCTACGACCTTGAGAGGCTCTGCAGCCGCATCTCCCTGGGCTCCGCCAACGCCAAAGACCTCATCGCCCTCAAGGTCAGCCTTCAGCGCATCCCGGACATCAAGGCCGAGCTTTCCGACGCGGACAGCGTCCTGCTTTCGGAGATCAACGAAAGGATCTCGCCCCTGGCAGAGCTGGCCTCCGAGATCGAAGACGCCATCACCGACGAGCCTCCCTTCAGCGTAAGGGAGGGCGGCCTCATAAGGCCCGGCTACAGCGAAGAGCTGGACGAGCTCAACTCATCGTCTGCGGACGCTCAGCAGTGGATTGCGTCCCTTGAAGGCAGCGAAAGGGAGAGGACCGGCATCAGGAACCTGAGGGTCGGCTACAACAAGGTCTTCGGCTATTACATCGAAGTCAGCAAATCCAACATCGACCAGGTCCCCGATAATTACATCAGAAAGCAGACCCTGGTAGGGGGAGAGCGGTACATCACCTCCGAGATGAAGGAGATGGAGAGCATCGTCCTCAGCGCCCAGGCCAAGATCAACGACCTTGAGTACAGGCTCTTTACGGCCCTAAGGCTCAAAGCCCTGGACCTTGCCCCGGTGATCCAGGAGACCTCAGCCGCCATCGCCGAAGCCGACGTCCTGGCCAGCTTTGCCGAAAGCTCGGTGAAGCTCTCCTACGTAAAGCCCGAGGTCGACGGAGGCGACGAGATCGTCATCACCAAGGGCAGGCATCCGGTCATCGAGAATACCATAAGAGACGGCATCTACGTTCCCAACGATCTTTACATCAACAGGGACGACGCCTCCATGCTCCTGATCACCGGCCCCAACATGGCCGGAAAATCCACCTACATGAGGCAGCTGGCCCTCATCGTCCTCATGGCCCAGGCAGGGTGCTTCGTGCCCGCCGAGAGCGCCAGGATAGGGGTCTGCGACAAGATCTTCACCAGGATAGGCGCCAGCGACAACATCGCCATGGGCCAGTCCACCTTCTTCGTCGAGATGTCCGAGCTGGCATATATCCTCAACACCGCCACATCAAAGAGCCTTGTCATCCTGGACGAGATCGGAAGAGGCACCAGCACCTACGACGGTCTTTCCATCGCATGGGCGGTGGTGGGCTTTCTCACGGACAAAAAGCGCAGGATCAGGACCCTGTTCGCCACCCACTACCACGAGCTTACGCCCCTGGCAGATACGGTGAGAGGTGTCAGGAACCTCAACGTGGACGTTTCCGAGGCGGACGGCAATATAGTCTTCCTTCACCACATCATCGAGGGAAGCGCCAGCAGGAGCTACGGCATCCACGTGGCGAGGCTTGCGGGAGTCCCGGACGCGGTGCTCAGCGACGCTGAGGAAAGGCTGGCGGTCCTTGAAAGATCGGCCCCGGACCTTCAGAGCGGTCCCCAAAAGCCCGCTCCCGGCGCGGAGAAAAAGCCCGAGCAGGTCCAGCTCTCGATCTTTTCCGCAGGCGATTCGGTCCTGGCCGAAAAGATCAGGAACCTGGATCTTATGAACATCACCCCGTCCAGGGCAATTGCCATACTTGAAGAACTGCAGGAGACTGCGAGGAAGAGAATATGAGCGGCATCATAAGAGCCCTTGCAAAGGACATATCCGACAAGATCGCGGCAGGAGAGGTGGTCGAAAGGCCTCTTTCCATCGTGAAGGAGCTGGTCGAAAACTCCGTCGACGCCGGAGCCTCCTCCATAACCGTCGAGATCAGAAAGGGCGGCAAGGAATACATCAGGGTCACCGACGACGGAAAGGGCATGGGCGAAGACGACGCCAGGCTCTGCTTTTCAAGGTACGCGACTTCCAAGATCTCGGAAGCTTCGGACCTTGAGCACATCGAGAGCCTAGGCTTCAGAGGCGAAGCCCTTGCCAGCATCGCCGCCGTATCAAGGGTCGAGCTCATGACCAAGGAGCGCGGCGAAAGGATGGGCACCAGGGTCGCCATCAGCGGCGGCGTTTTCGAAGCCGTAGAGCCCGCGGCCTGCCAGGAGGGGACCACCATCGTGGTGAGAGACCTCTTCTACAACACTCCCGTAAGGCGCAGGTTCCTTAAACCCGACAACTCCGAGAGCTCTCTCGTCATCGATTTCTTCTCCAAGATGGCCGTGTCGTACCCGGGCATCAAGATGAGGCTCATAAACAACGGGTCCATACTTTTTTCGACCATGGGGAAGGGCGACCTCAAGCAGGCCATCCTCACGGTCTACAGCCCCGGCATGGTGAGAAAGCTCCTTCCGGTGAGCTTTACCGACGGCGATCAGTCGGTCAGGGCGTATATCAGCGCACCCTCCGACTCCAGGACCAGCAGAAGGTACCAGATATTCTTCGTCAACGGCAGGCTGGTGAAGAGCAGGGTCCTTGAGAACGCGGTGTTCCGGGCCTACTCGGACAAGCTCTTCGAGGGCAGATATCCCATGGTCTTCATGTTCCTCACCGTGCCCGCGGACAGCCTGGACGTCAACGTCCATCCGACCAAGACCGAGATCAAGTTCCTGGATGAGGAGAAGGTCTCGACCTTCGTGATCAAGGCTGTGAGAAGGGCGCTTCTTGATCCCGAGGCCATGAGGGTCGACGAAGAGGACGTGGGAAACGGCCTCGGAGTCTCCGCACCTTCGGAGGTAGCGGCGGATGCTCCCAAAAGCAGGGCGGGAGTCGATCTTTCATCGCTCATTCCCAAGGACGAAGCCTCCCCGAATGAGCCCTTCAGGCCTTCCATGGGGATGAACAAGGACCCGTACCTTCGTGAAAAACTGAGAAAAGAAGCCATCGAAGCCCCCCTCAGGGCGTCCTCCGGGAAAAAATCCCTGATCCCGCTGGAGGGAGACCAGCCCCGGGTGACGGTAAACGACCTTCCCGCCGCAAGAAGCGAAAAGGAGGACCTCTTCAGAGACCTTCGGACCACCAGAAACGAAGCTCCCGCTGAAGACAACGCCGTCAGGACCACCGAAGAACAGACCGTCATAAAAGAGCTGGCGGTACAGGAGGAGATCAGCGGCTACGACCGTAAGGACAACAGGCTCTTCAGGTTCACCGACCTGGAGTATCTGGGCATCTTCGCAGCAACCTACATCATCTGCAAAAAAGACGACTGGCTCTATCTCATCGACCAGCACGCGGCCCATGAGAGGGTCATGTTCGAGGAGTTCACCAGGCGCCTTGAAGAGGGCACCGTCAGCAGCCAGATCCTCATGATCCCTCACATCGTAAGGCTCACCGCGGCGGACAAGGAGGCCGCGTTGGAGTTCCTTCCCAGGCTCTCCGCCATCGGCTATACCGTCGAGGATTTCGGACCTGCGGAGCTGGCGGTGAAGGAGATCCCGTCCTTCATGGAGGCGGCCCAGGCCGAGGCCTTCATCGACGCGGTCTTTGAAGAGGCAAGCTTTAAGGCGGTAAAAGGCGAGATCATGAAGAGCGAGCTCGCCATGAAGGCCTGCAAGGCCGCGGTAAAGGGAGGAGACGACCTTAAGGAGGACGAGGTCCTGGCCCTGTTCGAAAGCCTCGACGGCTGCGAGAATCCTTTCTCGTGCCCCCACGGAAGACCGACCTTCATCAGGCTTTCAAAGGGAGAGCTGGAAAAGCTCTTCAAGAGAAAATGATCCCCGTCCTGTTCGTATGCGGCCCGACGGCCGTGGGCAAGACCGAATATTCCATAAGGCTCGCCGAAGACCTGGGAGGTGAGATCGTCTCCGCCGACTCCATGCAGATCTACCGGTTCATGGACATCGGAAGCGCCAAGCCCACCGGGGAGGAGCAGGCCCGGGTCCCGCATCATCTGGTGGACTTCGCTGATCCCAGAGAGCCCTTCAGCGTCGCAATGTACCAAAAGCTCGCCCTTGACGCCATAAAGGACGTCGCCTCCCGGGGAAAGGTCCCCGTGGTCAGCGGAGGCACCGGCCTGTATATAAACAGCCTGATCTACGACATGGACTTTTCCGCCCCCGCCGGGGATCCCGCCCTGCGGGACAAGATCCTTGCCGAAGAGGGAAACGATCCCGCAAGGCTCTGGGAGAGGCTGAGGCGCCTCGATCCCGCGGCAGCGGATGAGATCCACCCCAACAACGTAAAACGCGTCCTGAGGGCCATTGAGAGGCTCGAGGGAGGCGAAGAAAAGCTCAGGGGTTTTTCCGAGGGCGACAGGCCTTCGAAGATCATAGATCCGGTGCTGATCGGCCTTGACAGAGACCGGGACGAGCTTTATAAAAGGATAGACGCGAGGGTCGACAGGCTTTTTGAAGCAGGCCTTGCGGACGAGATCCGGAACCTCATGGACATGGGCCTCGACGCTTCAGACATCTCCATGAAGGGCATAGGCTATAAGGAGGTCATCGAGGCCATGAATGCCGGCCTTCCCCCGGAGAGCGCTGCGGAAAAGATCAAGCTCAGCACCAGGCATTACGCCAAAAGGCAGCTGACCTGGCTCCGAAGATACAAAGACATGAAGTGGTTCACCCTGAAGGGAGACGGTTTCTGCGAAGACGTCTACCGGAGGATCCTTGACTATGGAAGAGAAAAAACGCAAGCTCCTCAACCGGACCGATAAGCCCGACAACGTGGTGGAGCGGGAAAACGAGATACTGGAAAAGTGCGGAAGGATCGAAGAGGAGCTCCCGTCCTGGCTTCGCGGCTACTTCATGTACCTTCGGAGCAACGTCCTTCCCATGACCAGGCTGGCCTACCTTCAGGACATCCGGTTCTTCTGCGAGTATCTTCTCAAGGAGACCGAGCTTGCACCGGGGATCACTAAGATAAAAGATCTTAAGCCCGAGCATTTCAACGGCATCAAGGCCGTTGACATAAACATCTACATCGACTGGTGCCGCAGATATACCGTGGACACCGCCGAAGGAACGGTTATCTACGAGAACCGCAACAGCTCCCTCAGCAGAAAGAAATCCTCGGTCTCGGTGTTCTTCAAGTACCTCTACAGGGACGGCTTCGTCGAAAAGAACATCACCGACGGCTTCGATCCCATCAGGCTCCCCAAACCCGGCGAGCGGGAGATCAAGGCCCTTCAGGATGACGAGGTCATGAAGATGCTGGACAGCGTCACAACCGGAAGCGGCCTAACCAAGAAGGAACAGGACTTCTGGGAGAAGACCAAGCAGAGGGACAAGCTCATACTCCTGCTTCTGGTTACCTACGGGCTCAGGCTCTCGGAGCTTCAGCAGCTCAACGTCAGTTCCTTCAACTTCGACAGGGGAGAGTTCAAGATCTACAGAAAGCGGGGCAAGGAGTCCGTCATGCCCATCAACAGGACCATCACCGAGGCCTTCAGCGACTACGTGAACCTTGAGCGTCCGTCCGACGACACCCTGGACGAGGAGAACAAGGACGCGCTGCTTCTGAGTCTTCGCGGGACCAGGCTCACGGACAGGCAGATCCGCCAGATCGTGAAAAAATACACCTCGGTGAGCCTGGGGACCAGCCGGGAGAAGGGCTACAGTCCCCACAAGCTCAGGGCTACTGCCGCGACCTCGCTGATAGCGAGAGGCAATTCCATCTACGACGTGCAGGAGCTGCTGGATCACGACAACGTGACGACCACCCAGCTATACGCCGCCCACAAGCTCAACACCAAGCGGGAGCTCATAAAGAATTTCGAGTGGGACGAGGACATGAAGAAGCCCGGCGATGAGCAGGATGATAAATGAGATATGTCGTCTGCGCGTTGAAAATTCGTTATAGTTTACAGTAACAATATTACGTTAGCTGATATGTTAGAAGAGACAAGAAAGCTTATAAAAGAAGGCTACGGCGTCGAAAACGAGACCATGGACCTGGTGGAGAAGGCAGAGAGCCTGATCACCGCGACCTTCAAGAGATACGACGATATCGCCCAGTACAACCAGGTGAGGGTCCTCAAAGCCTTCCACAAGAACAGGATCAACGAGAGCCACTTCAGCTGGGCAAACGGATACGGCCACGACGACTTCGGAAGAAACGCTGTCGCCAGGGTCTACGCCGACGCTCTGGGCGCCGAAAAGTGCATCGTAGGCCCCTTCATCCAGGACGGAACCCACGCCCTTGCATGCACCTATCTGGGCCTCTTAAGGCCCGGCGATCAGTTCATTTACTGCACCGGAAAGCCCTACGATACCATGGAGACCGTCATCGGCCTTCGGGGCAGCGAGCCCGGGACTCTCAGGGAATTCGGCATCAAGTACGGTCAGGTCGACCTGCTGGAAGGCGGGATGATAGATCTTGAGGGCTGCAAAAAGGCCATCGGGCCCGATACCAAAATGGTCGTCGTCCAGAGGTCCCTTGGCTATTCCTACAGGCATGCCTTCAGCATCGACGAGATCCGCCGGTGGGTCTCAGCCTGCAAGTCGGTAAAGCCTGACGTGATCTGCATGGTCGACAACTGCTACGGCGAATTCATCGACATCTGCGAGCCTGTCTCCGCCGGCGCGGACATCATGGCAGGCTCTCTGATGAAGAACCCCGGCGGCGGGATCACCATGGGCGGAGGCTACGTCGCCGGCCGAGAGGATCTGGTCGATATCGTGGCGTCCAGAGTCGTCTGTCCGGGCCTTGGGACCGATTCCGGCCTGATGTACGATCAGACCAGAAGGATCTTCCAGGGCATCTTCTGCGCCCCCAGGACGGTCAACGGCGCCATGAAAGGCGCTGCCCTGATATCCAAGGCCTTCGAGCTTTTAGGCTATGAGGTGAGCCCCAGGGCCGAGGATCCCAGAAACGACATCGTCACCGCCATAAAGATGAAGTCCGCGGACCAGCTGATCGCCTTCTGCGAGGCGGTCCAGATGTCGGCGCCCATCAGCGCCGATTTCATGCCCGAGCCCGGAAAGATGTCCGGCTACCAGGACAAGATCATCCTGGCCAGCGGCAGCTTCGTCCAGGGCTCCACCATGGAGGTCTCCGCCGACGCTCCTCTGAGAGAGCCTTATATAGCTTATTATCAGGGCGGCCTGAGCTACGAGCACGTGAAGTTCTGCTGCATGAACGTCATCCAGGTGCTTAAGAACAGAGGGCTTCTGTAGGATCGTTTTCTCAATTGCATCACAAGCATCGCTATGCATGTTAGAAGTCTTATAAGGCTTTCAGACAGACACGATAGAACAAAACACCGGAAACGGTGTTTTTGTTTTGCAGAGAATAGGGGAGCGGTAGGGTAGCATAGGGGATAAAGGGAAGAACGTTGAAAAAATAATGAGTTTAGGCGGTCTTTCTCGGTCCGAAGTACGAAATATTGGACATATCGTGTTGTAGAATCAAATCGTAAGAACAAAACCGGGACGCCCGAACGAACAAATGTTCAAAATAAATATTGACAAAGAACAAATGTTCTGTTACTATAATGACACAAGAACAAATGTTCGCAAGGCGTTCTCAGAACGCATCCCATACAGGACCGCATTTCGCAGAGGTACTAAAAATGAAGAGATACAGGATAGCAAACAAGCTCAGGTTCACACTTTTTATGACTGCATGTCTTATAGTCCTGGTCGGAGTAGTCGGCTCGGTGTTCGGTTACTTTGACGCTCAGGGCGCCCATGATCCCGAATACGTGGACGTCACCGTAAGCGACGGAGATACGCTCTGGGAGCTCGCCAAGGCCTACGGACCTTCCAATACCGACACCAGGCGCATCGTCTTTGAGATCTGCCGCTACAACGACGTGTCCGCGTCGACTCTTAGGGCCGGACAGATCATAGCGATCCCGACGGTATTATAAGGACGCGTTACCGACCATCGGCCTCCCTGAACATTTGTTCTCGGAGGCTGTTTTATTGTCTTGATGCACATACGTAAGACGCCAGCATCTCTCAGATCGATCTGGAGCATTCTCAGCATACCCAGTATCATCGAGATCATCCCAGATCGATGAATGGAAAAGATATAAGAAGATACTGAACAGTAAAAATGATCCGGGACCAAGGATGGATCAGAGCAAAGCCGTCAACAGACAGCCTGATCGATGCAGATCGAACAGGCTGCGGATCGATGATAAAAGATACGGACGGCAGACCGCAGAAGACTGTATGAACGATCGATGCAGATATAACGAGCAAATACTGAGCATAATTGGAGGCCTTAAAGATCGTTACGGCAGGTGTCAAACTAGAAATGATCCGATGATGCAAAAACTAAAGCGATCCACTGTATAACATAATGTTTTAACTGTAAATATAATTGAAATATCAAGCACATTACACATCGTATGAGTTTATCGATCACGGCCGGTGATCCTGGTCCGAAAGAGCCTGAAGGCCCCTCCCGCTCAAAAGCGCTATATCAATTCCGAAAACTGATATTTTAGGAACAGATGTGGATAATCCCCTATTGATCATCTTCAATATAGCACCCCCCGCGCAAAAAGTCCATAGCATAAAAGCCCGGCGACTTAGTATTTATCTAAGTTGCGACACCTTACAACGCAAACATGGCGGGATCGCTCCCGCCTGTTATTGCCTATTTTTTTACAATTATCTGCGCCGCAGCAGCCCTATAGTCACCAGGCAAGCCAGGGCCACGGGCCAGGCACTTTCGAGGCCCGCAACGGCACGTTCAACGCCGTCCTGCAGATCTGATAGCGTAATGTCGACCGCTTCGCCGCTGGACGCGCTGCCGCCCGCCTGCGGACTTGTAGCAGCTGCCGGGGCCGCCGGCTTCGTCTTTGTCATTTCTCGGACCTGTAACGGGTCTTTATAATCCCCGTTCAAGATCGTTTCAAAATGCAAATGTGCGCCGGTGCTTACCCCGGTGTTGCCGGAAAGCGCTATCTGCTGCCCCTGGGCGACGATATCGCCGGTTTTAACCGTCGATTTACTCAAGTGGCGATAATAAGTTGTGATCCCGTCGCCGGTGATCCCCACCCAATTGCCCGACGTGCTGTTGTACCCCGTTGTCACCTTGCCGGCCGTCGCAGCCTTTACCGGCGTACCGCTCACAACGGAGATATCGACGCCTTTATGATATGTCGAGGCCCCGGCCGTCGGCGCGGTCCTGTATCCGAATTTGGACGTGATCCGGGCCGATTCGGCCACGGGCCAAATAATAAGTGGTTCGGCCATTTCCTGCGCCTCCCCTGTTATCCCTTGTACTTTACATTCTTGCCCAGGCTGAAAGACTTGTTCATGGTCAGCAGCAGGAAAACAGACGCAAGCAAAATGGTCTTATTTGAAGTCAGCGCAGACACGGCCGCCTTGAAATAGTAAAGCACCGCGTCAACGGCAGATAACGCGCTATTAGCTGCGCTTGTAACTAGATTCGAATTCATCCCCTACCCCCTTATAAAATACTCCTTGATTTTCTCTTATCTTGAATAGATCTTCTTCAATGTTTTTAATACGGCCGTTTATAACGGTAACCACAAGCAGCATGATAAAAACCAGGACAACGGAGAAAATAACTGCCGTCATCATGATTTTAAGCATTAGATCATAATGGTTGATCATGCTTGCGAGAGCGTCGGCCAGATCGTTTATTGATTGTACAAAATCGTTGATGTAGTCCATTGTCAACACCTCCGATTTTAGTTTACCGCTTTATCTGGTCACAATCAATAAAAGCACCAGGCCCGCCCCGATCAGTATTAGTTTATTCTTCGCCTTGTCTGCTGCGCCGCTGATCGCGCCGGTTGCAAGATCGGCTGCTTTACCAAACGCGGCCCCCGCCTTTTCAAGCGTCTTTTCTGACGCCTGCTTTATTGCCAGGGCGTCGGACAATATAGCACCCTCCGGCAACGTTTCCGGCCGCAGCACAAAAGCAGGGCCGTCCTGGATCGTCACCTTTTCCGGCGTCACATTGGTTATCACGGGATCTGTAATACTTCCCGCCGGCGTTATACTGATCTTGTTTGTGCCGAAGCTGCGCCCGCTGCTGTTATGATCTGCGCCGGCCGTGTATACGCTTGACACTTTCATAAGATATTACCTCCCGAGGATCGCGATAACAAGTACACCGATAATAATATATCCGGCGTACTTACTTATGGCACCCGACCCCCCCGCAAATTGCGCCGGATCGTATTGCCCTATTACGGTCTGACCATTCACGCCGGCAGCCTTCGCGGCCTTTGCCGCAGCTGCGGCGGCCTTGTTCGCGGATGTCTCCCGGAATACTTCGCCGGTTGCATCGGTGGATTCATAACCGGCAGACTTGCGCAGAGTTTCGGCAGCCTGGTGAATACTGTTTAGTACACTTTTACTTGCGCCGGCGGCCTGGGCCTCGGCGTACTGCTGCTTTAACGCCTGAATTTCGGAACTGTTTTCGATGCTTGTATATGCCATTTTTCGCACCTCCTTTATGCAATCAGCGTATCAATAAATGCGTTGTTGTCGGACAGCTGCGCGACACTGGCCACGATCTGAACATCGGAAAAAATAAGATCCTCATCCGGGATCCCGGTCCCCTCGCCCGTTGGTCTGCCGGTACAAACAAGTGCATAATTGTGTCCGGCTGATACTCCAAGATAATAGGTTTCGACGTTACTTGCGCCGCCGGGAACCCTGTATACAATCTGATTTGTAATATTTACGGTTTTGTCGATTAAATCGATCCCGGGATTTGCTACAGATCCCGTCCCATGCATACCGCCGGTCAATTTAACGATGCCGGAATACATGGCCGTAAATTCAAATATTGTATTGCCATGATCAAAACGGCCATTCGGCACCGCTCTTGTAATTGTTACATCTGCCGCAGCTGCGCCCGCCTGGATATCGTCAAGCATCCCGGGCGGGAAAAATACACGTTCCTTTGTCGTGATCCCGCCGGACGCAATAAACTGTAAATAGCCGTTTATATCAGTCATAGTGTTTTTTAACGCTCCCAGGCCGCTGTCTACATCGTTTAAAGAGTTCATCAGATCGCCAAGGCTTGCCGCGCTGCCGTCCGTTGCCGCAGTAATGCCATTTAAAAGATCTTTTAAAATCGGCTCAAGATAGAGTTTATCCGATCCCGCCATTGTGTACCCCCTTTTATATCTATTACTTTAAATTGTGCCGTCAGCTGCGGCGGGATCCCGCCCGATCGGGCCGGATCCTGCGCGCTGCGTCAGCTCGTTTTTATATCTTTCGCTATCGTCTGCCCCGGCGCAGGTTTACGCCCTCATAACCTACGATCGATTCAGACTCGATAAAATCTTCATACTGTACCGTCATGGCTGCATCAACGATCGACGGATATTCCCCCACGTTTTCGGCCTCCACGTAGGCAACGGCGTGCGTTTCGACCGGGACGAAACAATCAAATCCGATATCTTCATTGTCTCCGGCTATGTACTGATCACCGCCGGCGGCAAAATTGCACAAATCCACGCGAATATTCCCGTTAAGTATTACATACGGGCGCAGATGCAATGTGCCGTTTTCTCCACAGGCAAAACGTGCGCGGAAATGGTTGATCTGCCCGTTCCCGGTCAGATCGCACCTAAATAATACCCGGTTCGCCTCATAGGGCGTATCATAAAGCCATATTGCAAGACGCTTGATATCCTTTTCGGTCCAAATCTCGATATCATTTGCCCGTTTCTGCCGGACCATTATTGGGTACTGTTTATAACTTGGATATGCCCCTTCAAAATTCGCCCCATAGTATATTTGACCTGCATACTCCCACTTCTTTATGTTTTCGTAAACCGTCCCGTCAATTTCGACGGAAATAGCATCATGATCGCCGATCGTCCCGGGGATATCTGCTATATATGACCGAAGATCCCCCGCATAGTGACAAGTCACGTCAACATCAAGCAAGCGTTCGCGCGTGATGCGTTCTTTCATCGATCCTCGGAAAATGATCGGGATCTCTTTGACTTGTAAACCGTAGTTTTTCATTTTACCCCCTATACAGCCATTTTCGGGACATTCCGAAAATGGTTTTACTATCTGCAAAAGAGGCCGGGCAGCTGCCCGGCCCCCTCGCGGAAGTGTTTATGTTATGCGTCTGAAAACGTTTAGATCAGCGCGCGAGTAATATCCATCAGAACAGACGAATTTGCCTTGCTTACGGTCTGCGCGCTGCTTGCGGTGTTGAGGATCTGGAACGCGAATTTCTTATCCTTGGAAAGCAGGATATCATTGAAATTGAACGGGATCTGACCGGGACGGCTGCCGTTTCCGTTGCGGAGCGCGGAGCAGTCAACGTCCAGGACAACGGGACTTGCGCCCACGGGTATATTCTGGCTGGACAGCATGATAATACGGAATTTTCCCTGGATTGCGACAGGAGTTCCGCTGTTATCCTTGAAATCGGCGTAGATCCTGCCGTCTGCCTGGTCCTGAGCTTTGAAACTGCCGTATCCCATTCCGACGAGTTCGTCGGCCTTTACCACAAGTTCGCCAATTGTAACATACTGACCCGGAACAAGCGCGACAGTTGCGGCGCCGATAACGTCGCCAGTGTTGAGTGTATCACGATAAAGTCTATAGTCTGCCATTGTTTACCCCCTTAATACACGGTGAGAGTGGAGGCCGCCGGAGTGCTGACCATGTTTGCATAGCTTGCCGGAGTGTTATTTCCGGGGATATACTTATCAGCAGCAACAAGCAGCTTTGCGCCCATAGCTACAACAAGACCCATAAACGCTACATATCCGATAGACTGTACCCAATCTGTGGGATTCAGCACGTTTACTTCTTTGTTTACTACGGGGTTTTTGAATTCGTTCAGTTTTGCCATGGTTTAAATCTTCCCCCTTTTGATAATAAATTATTTATGTAAACCACATATAATATTTATTACGTAAACCATAACATACCCTTTCCAAGTGGTGTCAAGTAGTTTTTTTAATCAGCTATTAAAATAGTGCTGCGGAGATCCTGCAGCGCTTTTGTCAGCGCCTGGATCTCGGCGCGCAGCTGGGCCACCTCTCCCCGGAGGCCGTCGTCTTGCTGTCCGTTTTTCTGGACTTCGACCGGATCCAAAAAGGCCTCTTTGTAAGAGAGTTCGCCAAGGTACTTCCACATTATGTATCTTTTACATTCTTCAAGATCCTTGTTTTGGTGTTCGATTATAAGGTCTATTCCCTTTTCGGGTATGAAGATCTCGCCGCGTCTTATCCTGGCTTTTTCCAATAACGGTGCAATCTCCGGGTTAATCTCTTCGGCCCGATAGCTTCGCCAGGGATCCCGAGCGGGATTGTATTTTCTTAAATCTTTCATCGCGTCTACCACATACGCGGCCAGGGCCGCGCCCTTTATAAATCCGTCTTTGATCACCGGCAGCGCGCCGATCAGCTTTTCGATCATATAGCCGGCCGCCCCTCGATCTTGTACCCGTCGTAATATATGTATGAGTGATCCCCGAATTGCTCCCAGGCGGTCAAACAGAAATCATAATCAATACCTTTATTTTTTAAATAAGTGCCCTCCGACGGCGCAAGCCTGAAAAGATACTGTTCCTGCGCCTGGGTGTAAATCGTCTTGTTTACCAGGGCAGGCCGCTGCGTTATACTGATCAGACGGACCCCGCGCGCAAGCCCGCGCGTACTGGCAGCGATAGCAGCATCGAGGGCCGGGCCGGAAAGGATCTGCGCCTCATCGATCACGATGTAAACCGGCTTTTCCTGCGAGTACTCCCGCCGCTGCATGATCTGATCAATTAAGGATCCCATTACAAGCATGATCTGTTTTTCTGTCAGATCGCAGAATTGAAAATTAACTTTGCAATTCTTACGCAAGGCCCGGAGCAGCTGCCCGGCGTCGTCAAATGGTGTAAAGTCTATCCAGGGCGCGCCGGTGAGGTCCTCATCCTGCACATTGAAGAAAAGCACCGGGCCGCGAAGACGGCGGGCGGCCTCCTTTGCAAAGTACGTCTTGCCGCTGCGCGTGATCCCGCATATGAAAACGTGATTATTCCCCTGGCTTATTAATGACGGCTTCGCCACGGCTTACCCTCTTTTCTTTGATCACTTCTACCAGGCCGAGCCCGATGTCTATTACTGCAAGGTCAAGATCTCCCGCAAGGCCGGTTACTCCTCGGAGGATCTGCGCGACGCCGCGAGATCTCGACGCGTTGAGCGGATGATCTATATATGATTCAATTGTTCCGGGGCCGGTCTTTGCCTTTAGCCATGATAAATCTATCTGCGGCCCGTAAAGCTGCTGCGCGTCTATGTCAAGTTTAGGATCTTCGAATATAGGATCCTCGGCGGCGTCAGCTGCTGCGGCGGCCGCATATGCACCTTCTAAAATGTTCCCCACGTCTAACAGTCCTCCTAAATGTCGCCCTCAAGAAGATCTCGCCCGCCGGTGTACGTCTGATTTTCACGTTATAGCCTGCATTGATCAGATCGACGGCGGCCCGCTCCCCCGTTTTCCGGGCGTATTTCATTCTTTCACTTTCTAAAAATCGCCTCATATCGTTCTGCGTTCTTTTTTAGTTCCTGGGATCATAAAAAGGACCCCAAATGCGCTATACAGCGCCCCGTAAACGTTGAAATTTCAAGGCTTTTGCTTTGATACGGCTAAATCCAGTTTTTCGCCCTGGCCTCTGCCTCGGTGTACAAATTGTCATCGCCGTCCACAAATGCAAAACCGGCCTCGACTGCCCAGGCCTCCGGGACGGACTTATAAGACAGGAGGCGGCGAAAGCCCGACGGCCTCGGATAGTCCCGTAAAGCCTGGGCCACGTGTGCCCGCAGCGGCGCACCCTCGGTCAGAAAATCCATGTCGAAATCATGATCGCGATAATCTGCATAGTGCATCCGCATCATGTGTCCGTGCATCTGCCGGCGGCTTTCGACCTCTTGACCGCATAATTTACACTTGATCATTGTTTTCCACAGCCTCCCGGGATCCCTTGTTGAAAAGCTTACGACAAATGAACGTGTACACCTGGTCAAGCTGCTTTTGAGTGCCCAGGACGGATAAACGGATATCGACCATTTTCCAAGCCAGGTTGAAAAGAAACTGGATCAGGCAGAACACCGCAAACAGAATGATTACACTTGCTGTTGATAGTTGCATTTATATACGCCTCCTTGCATATTTACGCGCCGCACCGTCTTTTTTTAGGAAACGCGACACCCCGCCCCCCTATGGCCGAAAAATCGGTCGCAGGATCAAGGGCCACGCCGTCCCCTTTTGAGGTTCCCGCTCATGTCCTCGCGCAGCTGCGCCCAACGGCCCCCCGGGGACTTTACCACGGGCCGGGCGCGCCCCCCTATTGTCCCCGGGTCCGCTCCAGTCATTTCTTATTTAAGGGCGCGCACCTTTTGCGCCCGTCGGCCTGGGCCTTGTTTAAGCTGCCGGCCCTGCCCTCGACGTTGTTATTAGCCTTGGATCGTCGTTCGCCTTCCCCGTGTTTTTATCCAGGTTACGCGCTGCACCCCTGGCGGCCCTCCTGGGCCGTTTACTTATGCGGTTGATATTCTTTATCGGCCTTTGCCGATATAATCGTTCTTACGGCCGCTCACGGCCTCGCCTTCAAAACCGATCAATCAACGTAATAATCATTAAAAATAACGATTGTGTAGCCTTCTCCCGACGGCGTGATCTGCACGTCGGGGAGAGCCCCGCCGGAAGTAGCCGCTTCGGTAAATAGCGCGTTTACAATCGCCTCGGCCTCCTGGGCCGTTTCTGCGCGTATTATCTTCATGCAGCGTTGAATATATGGTTCATGCTGAATATTCTTACCCTTGCCCATGTTTACACCTCCGCAATAAAAAAACCGGGCGGGGGATCTCTCCCCCACCCGGCCGGCGGCCTTTAGTGGTTCATCTGTTCATGAATAACTGATATTTTAGGAATAGTTACATCTCCCTAAAAACGCTCCCCTCCCGGCGCTTCGATCATCATTTTCAACAGTTAGACCTGCCATTGATCCAGCTGTTCTTAACAAAAAGCATCGAACGATCTCACCGTATACACAGGAGTTCCGTCTTAATAAGCCCTGATGACGGATCCTTCAAAGATCAGGCGCCTGCTGTAAGCGCCCGGATCCTTTCAACGAGCTCATCCAGCGAGACTTTTTCAAGATCCGTGGTATCCACGTCGATTCGCTCTCCTGGACAGTTGAACTGAGACATACCGCGCTTGAAGAACTTCTCGTCGAACTCGTCCCTTGTCATGGTGTAATAAAGATCGTCTCCCTCTCTCGGTGGATAATGGTCCTGCAGCAGGTGGCCGAGGTGGCGTTTATGAGCAAGGTCCCTTTGGCAGTACCGTTCATAAAGGGCCTGCGGATCGCCGTTTAAGAATACCGTGATGCAGTTAGGCCTGTATTCGTTTATCAAAGCGCAAAGCTTCCTATTGCTCTCAGTGTCGAAATTGTTGTCTACGATAACGGATACGTCCGCCTTGAGCATAGCCTTGAGCATCCTGAGAAGCGTCTCATTGGCGGCATGGTCCAGCGCCCTCTTCTGCTGATAATTCTCAAAGCCCAGAACGTCAAACAATCCCTCTTTGATATAGTCTTTTTCGATTATAGGGTATCCGAAGGCTTTGGAGACAGCGGCCGCTGCGGTGGACTTTCCGGAAGCGGGCATCCCGGCTATGATGATCAGATCCATGCTAACCCTCCCCGTGAAGCAGCGCGGTGAATCTTTTGGACGCCTCGGTAACGCGGTCCCATTCACCGTTTTGGATCCATTCTTTCCTGAACAGGCAGCCCGCGACTCCCGCTCCGACAGCTCCTGCGGCGAGGTAATCCCTGATATTGTCCCCGTTGACTCCGCCGACCGCGAGAAGACGGACGTTGTTCAGCGGCGCCGTCACGTCCTTGATGTAGGAAGGCCCGAGCTTAGACGCGGGAAAGACCTTAACAAAGTCCGCGCCAAGGACATGAGCCTGCTTGATCTCGCTCGGGGTAAATGCCCCTGGGATCGACACCATTCCGAGCCTCAGGGTCTCTTTGATGACCGCCGGATCTGTATCCGGTGAAATGATGAACTTCGCGCCGGCGTCGAAGGCCATTAGGACCATTTCCGGAGTGGTGACCGTGCCGGCTCCGAAAACCATTTCAGATCCCAGTTCCTCGATGAGGCGCGATATGGTTCGTGACGTCTGAAGCCTGAGTTCTTCGCTTCTCTGATCGTATGTTACCTCAAGCATATTGACGCCGCCCGCCTTCAGAGCCTTCGCCAGAGCAAGGCACTCCTCCTCCGAGCTTCCGCGAACGATCGCGATGACCTTCTCATCCAGTATCTTCTGTATAACGGCTTCTTTCATATCGATGCCCCCTCCCGTCTTCATGTACACTTTTTATTATTATATCGCAGGAATAACTGACTGTAAAAGACGCTGGATGCTGTTTTCTCGTGCCGTTAATTATTTGCTATTATACTTCGTTGTATTCTTTCAAATGATGTGTCAATATGTACACAGATGGAAAAGAAATGAAACTTTCTCAGCTTAGATATTTCAGAAGGCAGCTGAGCCTGAGAGCGATTCCAGGGCCGCAAGTCTGCGGACAAAGCAGCCTGTATCAAAGGAGTAGTAATGGAACTTAAGAACGCAAAGATCAACTTCCTTGGCGACAGCATCACCGAGGGCCACGGCGTAGATCCGCAGGAATGTTTCGTAAGTCTTATCGGAGCCAAGTACGGCGCGGTCTGCCGCAATTACGGTATAGGCGGAACGAGGATCGCAAGACAGCGCGTCCCTTCTGCCGAAGCAAAATGGGATAAGGACTTCTGCAGCAGGTATGACACTATGGATCCTGACGCCGACATCGCTGTAGTCTTCGGCGGGACAAACGACTTCGGACACGGTGACGCCAGGCTCGGAAAGCCTGAGGACACAGACCTTTACTCCTTCTGCGGAGCTCTTGAATACCTGTACAGCGGCCTTGCCAGGCGCTATCCTCTCTCCTGGATAGTCGTAATGACGCCGCTGCACAGATACGACGAGACCTGGCCGGTGTGCCCCAGCGGATTTACCAGGACCTTCCCCATGACAGACTATGTCGAGGCCATAAGAAAAGCCGCCGAGCGCTACAGTTTTCCAGTGCTGGACCTGTACGCGGCCTCGGGCCTTCAGCCCGCCGTTCAGGAGATCGGCGACCGATTCTTCCTCGACGGTCTGCATCCAAATACTGACGGCCACCTTCTGTTGTCCGAGCAGGTCGGAAGCTTCCTGAGTTCCCTTCCGGAAAGGCGAAGGCTGCTGAGATAACGTCGCCGTAAGATGATGTTCCCGGCAATCTATGACTGCTTAATATTGAAATTTTTGATCTGCTGTAATAGTATGACCATATCAAAAACATCTTGTCCACTGCGGAACTTGCCTTTGGGCTTGTCGCAGTCTTGACGGACAAGGTGTTTTCGTTTTCCTGGTGATCGTTATGGTGTGTCCATACGTATCCCCGGCCGCTCGTATCAGAAGACCTTTTTCCCTCCGAGATAGGTCTCGCAGACCTTTATATCCTTGATGTGGTCCGAGGGCGCCTTGAACGGGTCCTCGGCGAGGATCACGAAATCCGCCAGCATGCCTGGCTGGATCCTTCCCTTGACCTTCTCGTCAAAGCTGGAATAGGCGCCGGCGCTGGTATAGCTGTCCAGAGCCTCCTGCACCGTGAAGGCCTCGCTCTCAAGGTACGGGCCGGCTCCTCTGGTGCTGCACCTGGTAACGGCGCACTGGATGCCCTTCAGGGCGTCGGGAAGCTCCACCGGGCAGTCGGTGCCGTTGCTGACGGTGACGCCCTTGTTCATCAGGGTCTTCCAGCTGTAGCTGCTGGACGCCAGCTTCTCCCCTACCCTTGCCTCGACGATGTTTATATCGTAGTCCAGGAAGATGGACTGGGCGTATACGTGGAGCTTCAGGTCCGCGATCCTCTGCAGCTGGTCGGGCTTGGAGATCTGGCAGTGGACGATGCCGCAGCGGTGATCGACGGGATGATACTTTTCAAAGGCGGCCTCGTAAGCATTGAGGACGTAATCGAGGCAGGCGTCTCCGATGGCGTGGACCGCGACCTGCATGCCATTTTTGACGGCCAGATCGATCATGACGTTGAGCTGCTCCTGGGTGAATACCGGAAGGCCCTTGGTCGAAGGATCGTCGGAATAAGGGATGGAAAGGAAGGCCGTCCTGGCGCCCAGAGCGCCGTCTCCCAGCATCTTGAGGGGACCGACCTTGAAGAGATCGCTTCCCCTGCCGGTGATGAAGCCCGCGTCCAGATACCCCTGAAGAGCCTCGGGAGTGGCGAAATTGGACTGCTCGTAGACCCTTACGGTGAGCTTTCCTTCGGCCTCCAGCTCTTTATATGCCTCGCAGACCACCTGCCAGTTTCCTCTGGTGACGCCGAAATCGTCGGTCTGGCTGCTGGTGACTCCGTAGGAATTGAGAGCCCTGCAGGCGTTGATTATCCTCTCCTTGACCTCCTCCTTGCCCGGAACGGGGACCTTGGAATAGGCAAAGCCCATGGCGTTGTCAAAGAGCCTGCCGTCCAGTTCGCCGTTCTCACGGCCGATATTTCCGCCCTCGGGGATCGGAGTATCCAGGGTGAGGCCAGTGATCTCAAGGGCCTTGCTGTTCAGGACCAGGCAGTGTCCGCAGGCCCTGGTGATCAGGATGGGGACTTCGGTCGAGACCTGATCCAGATCGTATCTGCTGGGCATCCTGTGGACGTCGGTGAAGTAGTCCTGGTTCCAGCCTCTTCCGGTGAGCCAGGAGCCCTCGGGCCACTGTCTCTCCTTAAGGAAGGCTTTAAGATATTCGATCATCCCGGCCAGGCTGTCGGTGTACTCGCCCAGCTTTGCGGAGACCAGGGAAGTCCCGAAATTGAGAAGATGCATGTGGCTGTCGTTGAAGCCGGCGCAGACGAACCTGCCGCCCAGATCCACGAATACGTCGTTGCAGGATGCGAGAGCCGCGGCCTCTTCATTGGAGCCGGCGAAGACGAACCTGCCGTCTTCTTCGGCGAAGGCCTGGACCAGAGGGAGCGAACCGGTATAGACAGAGCCGTTGTAATAGATGTGCTTCATGAAAAGTCTCCTTCCGCAGGCATCTGCCGCCTGCCTTGAAGAAATAACGATCGGATCATCAGATCGATGATATCACGGCCGGAAGCACTTCTCAAGCGGTAAGGGAGCCCGGCCGCGGGCTTTAAAAAAGACCGCCGAAACAGCGGTCTTAATGTATGTTTTGTCCCTATACGGGGCAGAGAGAGAACTATTTTACCTTTACCCTGCTCTCCCCTGTCCTTTCGGACTGGAGCTGGGCCTTCTTTTCGGCGAGGGTCTTCTGCAGAGCCTTGTCGGTGTAGGCGTTGAGGGCGAGGAATACCTGGGAAAGGACAGCCTTGTGGAGCCCGGCGAAGCCCACGGGGCCGGTGCAGTAAGGCAGGAAAGCCTCTTCGTGGCACTCGCTTCCGTCGGTATTGCCGATGGCCATGCTGCATCCCATAGTCGGGCAGACCCAGGAGACGTTTCCTACGTCGCTGGAGCCTGAGGGATCCTCGATCTTGGTCTTGATGGTCCCCTCGACTCCCGCTTCCTTCATACAGGCAGCCATCTCGTCGATAAGGAACGGGCAGATCTTGGAATCGTCGTAGCTATTCTCGACGAACTTATAATCGACGGTGCAGCCGGTCATCAGGCAGGCGCCCTTCGCGCAGTTGATGACCTTCTGGACCAGCTCGTCGACGTAACTCCTCTTGGCCGCTCTCACGTACCAGAGGGATTCGGAGAGAGCCGGGACCACGTTGGGGGCAAGGCCTCCGTTGGAGATTATGCCGTGGACGCGGGCGTCGGGGGTGATGTGCTGCCTTAAGGCGTTGACGCCGTTGAACATAAGATAGGCAGCGTCAAGGGCGTTGACTCCCCTTTCGGGAGCTCCGGCGGCGTGGCTGGACACTCCGTGGAAGGTGAAGCGCAGGCTGTCCATGGCGAGATGCTGGGCTCCGAGGCGGGTCTCGTTTCCGCCGGTGATGTGGATCTGCATAGCCAGATCGCAGTCATCGTAGCAGCCGGCTTCGACCATGTTGATCTTTCCGCCGACGGTCTCCTCAGCGGGGCTTCCGGCGTAGACGATGGTGCCCTTGAAGAGGCCCCTGTCGTACATCTCCTTGAGGACGTGGGCTGCGCCGAAGCAGTTGGCAGCGATCCAGTTGTGGCCGCAGGCATGGCCGTTGCGGTCCTGGTTGGGGCCGTATCCGGGAAGAGCGTCATACTCCGCCAGGAAGCAGACCTTGGGATGTCCCTCGCCGTACTCAGCCATGAAGGCGGTCTCGAGATCTGCGGCGTTCCTGGTCACTCTGAAACCGATCTTCTCCAGCTCCTCGCAGAGGTAGGCGCAGGACTTGAACTCCTGCATGCCGACCTCGGCAAAGTCGTAGACGGTCTGGCAGACCTCTTCGTAAAGACGTCCGTACTGCTGCTCCAACTGTCTTGCTATATCGTAAAGTTCGTTTCTTTCCATTTCAGTTCCCTTCCCTACAGTCCGAGGAGCACAGCTCCGGTGATCATGACAAGCTCAAGACAGAAGTAAATGATGAAGAGCTTGCTGATCCACTTGAACCACTTCTCGACGGGGAGTCCCATGAGGCCGGCGGTGGTGAATACACCGGTGGGGATGATCATGTTGGAGTAGCCGTCGCCGAAGGTGAATGCCAGGTTGGCGGTCTGTCTGGAAACTCCGAGGAGGTCGGAGAGCGGAGCCATGATGGGCATGACTGCGGATGCCTGACCGGAACCGGAGGGGATGAATACGTTGATGATGTTCTGCACTACGACCTGCAGTATTCCGGCGACCACTCCGGATACGCCGTTGAGCAGGGAGGACAGATAGTAGAGGACGGAGTCGATGATGAGACCGTTCTGCATGGTGATCATGATGGCCCTGGAAACGCCAACGATGAAGGCGCCTCTTACCATGGACTTGGATGCCTCGATGAATTCGGAAGCGATCTGGCTGGGGCCGAAGCCTCCGGCGAGACCTGCGACTACCATGGCGATGAAGAACAGGGTCGAGAGCTCATCGATGTACCAGCCCTTGGCCAGGACGCCCCAGATCATGAGGCCGATGACTGCGACGAAGATGATTCCGCAGATCGCATGGCGGCTGGTCATCTTGGCTGCGACCATCTCTTCCTTGCTCTTGTCCTTGCCCATGTTCTGATACTCGGTCCCGTAGAGCAGGCCCTTGCTGGGATCCTTCCTGATCTTGCCGGCGTAGCGGAGCACGTAGAAGATGCCGACGCCTTCGAAGATGACGAAGCAAACGATCCTGTAGATCATCATCTGGGGGCTGGTGCTGATTCCCGAGATGGTATTGGCTACGCCCAGGGTGAAGGGATTGAGTATGGCGGAAGCGAATCCGGTGGAAACGCCGATGTAGACGATCGAGCCGCCAACGATGGCGTCGTAGCCGAGGGCAGCGCTTATCCCGATGAACATCGGGTACATGCCGTAGGTCTCTTCGGACATTCCCATGGTAGCTCCCAGGATACCGAAGGTTATCATGATGATGACGAAGATGATCCTGTCATCGAAGTTTGAAGTCCTGCGGATCAGGGCGCCCATGAGGGCGTCGAAGCTGCCGTTTTTGATCAGCATGTGCACGAAGCCGTAGGCGAACATTATGAAGAATATGATGTCCGCGGTCTGAACGAAGCCCTGCTCCACCGCGTAGAAAACGCCGACGGGGCCGATGTGGTTGGGCTCAACAGAGTGGTAGGTGCCGGGAATGACGTACTTGCCTTCTCTTTCGAATTGGCCTGCGGGAATGATCCAGGTGAGGATCGCTGCGAGGATAACTATGGAGAAAACGACTACATAGTTATGGGGCATTTTGAATCTTTTTTTCTGTTCCAATTGATTTTCTCTCCTCTGCCCGTTGACGACGGGACTTCAGTACCGGTAATAAAAAAACCTGGCACATTAGAATGCACCAAGCATGAACATCCGGTACACCTCTAATGATAGCGCTCCGCCAGGCCCCTGTGGCCTGACGACAGTCCCGGACCTGTTCGATCCGGTCCCAACCGTGAGCTTCGGACGCTCCGGTTTCGGCGCCGGCGCCTTTGGGCGGGGGTCACAGGCTTCCGGCCTCGACCCGCCTACTCATCGCAAGCGCGACCTCTACCTTTTTCGGAAGGTATGTCGGAATGATAACACCGCTGAGGAGCGATGTCAATAACATTTTTTCATTTTTAACATTCCAAATAGTGATGTATTGTCACATTAACATAATCTACAGTACTATTTGTCACGTTTTATCTGTTTGTAGACCTGAAACAGCATGACCGCAAGTATCAGGATCACGACGAACTGGGCCGCGTTTATGACGATCAGGCTCTTGAAGGCCTTTACGGCGTCGGGAATGATCGCGTTGATCTGACCTGCCAGATCCTGAAAGCTCTTTGCGGCCTGCTCCACCGATGCGGAAGCGGCGTCGATGCCCTCAAGGCTGGAGGTGATGTTCTGATCCAGCTCCTCGGACATGGAGCCCAGATTGGAAAGATTATTGTAGAACTCGAAAAAGTCGTTCATTACAGCCCCTCTCCCTTGGGAAGCAGGCCCTGATTGGCCTGCATGTCCATATATGACTGAAGGATCAGCTGGGCGGCCAGGCGGTCGACGTGCTCCTTGCGCTGCCTTCTGTCCATCCCCCTGCCCCTCTCCGAGCTTCTTATCATCAGCACGTCCTCGGCCATCTTGGTGGTGTATCTCTCGTCGTAGAGGACCACTTCCACCTTGGAAAGGCCGCTGCTCCTCAGCTTGTTCTCAAGAAGTGTGACGAAGGCCCTGACCTTTGCGGTCTGGGGACTGTCATCTCCCGAGAGCATCAGAGGAAGGCCGCAGACGATGAGGCTGCAGTCGTATTCTTTGACCAGATCCACGATCTTAGTCGTGTCCTTCCGATCGCCTACCCGTTCTATGGTGGTGACTCCCTGGGCAGATATGAACAAGGGGTCGCTCACCGCGACCCCTATCGTCTTATCACCTATGTCCAGACCCAGCCAGCGCATCTACTTGTGAAGGAACGCTCTGAGCAGTTCCTCGACCAGATCGTCGCGCTCGATGCGCCTGATCAGATTTCTGGCGTTGTTGTGGCCGGTGATGTAGGAAGGATCTCCGGACAGGATATATCCGACCATCTGATCGATGGCGTTGTAGCCTTTTTCCTCAAGAGCGTCGTATACGGTGGAGAGGATCTCTTCGGTAGTCTGCTGCTCGGGCTTTTCGGGACTCTTGAATAATATAGTCTTTCTTTCCATGATAGTTCCCCCTTTGAATTACCGATTTAATTATACAATCTCAAAGGACCATTAACAACACTTTTTTGTACTACTGATGAGTCCTGACCAGCTCTTCCGCAAGAGCGAAGGCTTCGGGAAGCTTGGAAGCGTCCTTTGCTCCGGCCTGGGCCATGTCGGCCTTTCCGCCGCCGCCTCCGCCGCATACCGCAGCGATCTTCTTGATCATATTGCCGGCGTGGAAGCCCTTTTCCAGCAGATCGTCGGTGACGGAGGCCATCAGAGTGACCTTGGGACCGTTGATGCTTGCGAAGACCATGACCACGGACTTCTGAGCCTTCTTGATCTCGTCGGAGATGGACCTGAGCTCGTCGATGGAGACGCCGTCGAACTGCCTGCATATGAGCTTTACTCCGTCGATATCCTTGGCGGAGGAGATCATATCGGAAAGACCGGAGGTCCTGCTGGCGGCCTTGAGCTCCTCAAGCTCCTTCTTCAGGGCCCTGTTCTCTTCGGCAAGAGCCTCAGCCCTCTGGACCAGGTTGCGGGGGTTGGCCTTGAGAGCAGCCGCGGTCTTCTGGATGGTCTCTTCCTCTTCCTTCAGTCTTTCAGAGATGCCCATGCCGGTGACGGCCTCGATCCTTCTTACGCCTGCGGCGACTCCCGTCTCTGAGAGGATCTTGAATGAACCGATCTGGCCGATGTTGGAGACGTGGGTGCCTCCGCAGAATTCCATGGAGAATCCGGGAACGGTGACGACCCTTACCTCGCTGCCGTACTTTTCGCCGAAGAGCATCATGGCTCCCAGCTTCTTTGCCTCGTCGATGGGCATTACCTTCCAGTTCACGTCGGTGAACAGAAGAATATTATCGTTAACTATCTTTTCAACTGAAGCTATCTGCTCGTCGGTCATGGCCTCGAAATGAGTGAAGTCGAACCTGAGTCCGTCCCTGGTGACCAGAGAGCCCGCCTGCTCGACGTGGTCTCCCAGAACGATCTGAAGGGCCTTCTGGAGCAGATGGGTGGCGGTATGGTTCCTCTCGCAGCCGTGCCTTGCGGGTGCGTCGACCATCGCGATGATCTCGTCTCCGACGGACACCTCACCCTTTTCTATGACGGCCTTGTGCACGTAAACTCCGCCGACCTTGATGGTATCGGTGACCGAAGCTTCAAAACTGTCTGAATAAAGCCTTCCGCAGTCGCCCTTCTGTCCTCCGCCTTCTCCGTAGAAGGGAGTCCTGTCAAGGACGATGCGCACCTGATCGCCTTCGGAGGCGGTGTTGGGAGCGCTGAGGCCGCTGACGATGCCTATGACTTTGGCGCTGTCCTCGAGGTGGTCGTAGCCGGTGAAGACGGTCTGAGGATAGGCGGTGAACATGGCGGATTCGTCCTTCCAGCCCTCGTTGTCCTCGGCCTTTCTCGCAGCCCTCGCCTGGGCCTTCTGGGCCTGCATTGCCGCGGCGTAGCCTTCGGTGTCGACGGTGCAGCCGTTGTCGGAAGCGATCTCCTGTGTCAGTTCGATGGGGAAGCCGTAGGTGTCGTAGAGCCTGAAGGCCAGGTCTCCGGGGATGACGGACCCGTCGGCGGCCTTGATGGACGCGATGTGCTCGTCCAGCATCTCTGAACCGCTGTCGATGGTGGAGGCGAACTTGTCCTCTTCGATGCCGATGATCTTCTTGATGTAGTCTTTTCTGGTGATGAGCTCGGGATAAGCTCCGCCGGAGGTCTCAAATACCTTCTCGCAGAGATCCTTGAGGAAGGTCCCCCTGATACCCAGTAGTCTGCCGTGGCGGGCAGCCCTTCTGAGGAGCCTTCTCAGGACGTAGCCCCTGCCCTCATTGGAGGGAAGCACTCCGTCGCAGATCATGAAGGTGACCGACCTGATGTGATCGGTGACGATCCTGATGGAGACGTCGTCCTTGCTGGTGCCGCCTTCGTACTTCTTGCCGCTGAGCCTGCAGACCTCCTGCAGGATGGCCTGCATGGTGTCCACGTTGTAGATGGAATCCACGCCCTGCATGATGCAGGCGATCCTCTCGAGACCCATGCCGGTGTCTATGTTCTTGTGCTCCAGTTCTTTGTAGGAACCGTCCTCCTGGCGGTCGAACTGGGTGAACACGTGGTTCCAGAACTCCATGTATCTGTCGCAGTCGCAGCCGGGCTTGCAGTCGGGCTTTCCGCAGCCGAATTCCTCGCCTCTGTCGAAGTAGATCTCGGAGCACGGACCGCAGGGACCGACGCCGATCTCCCAGAAGTTGTCGTCCTTGCCCAGCCTTACGATCCTCTCTTCCGGAAGACCGATCTCGTTCTTCCAGATGTCGTAGGCCTCCTGGTCGTCCTCATAGACGGTGGCCCAGAGCTTGTCGGTGGGGATCCCCAGCCACTTTTCAGAGGTGATGAACTCCCAGCCCCAGGTCAGGGACTCTCTCTTGAAATAGTCTCCGAAGCTGAAGTTCCCCAGCATCTCGAAGTAGGTGGCGTGCCTTGCGGTGTGGCCGACGTTGTCGATGTCGTTGGTCCTGATGCACTTCTGGCATGTGGTCATCCTGCTCTTGGGCGGGGTCTCGATGCCGGCGAAATAAGGCTTAAGAGGAGCCATTCCAGCCGGGATCAGCAGAAGGCTCTTATCGTTATCGGGAATAAGAGAATAGCTGGCGTGCCTGAGGCAGCCCTTGCTCTCCCAGAATGAAAGGAACTTTTCTCTTATCTCGTTTACTCCCATGTATCTCATAATAAACCGACCTCCGTAAAATTGAACACTTTATAATACAAAAAAAAGGCTTTGATGTAAAGCCTCGAAAGTAAATATGTGAAGATAAAGCCCGATGAATTCTATCGCGGACATGATAATTATGCGTCGCAGGATGGGGACCCGTAAGCAGTCTTGCGCGGACCGCCCCAGTAAAGCCGGTCAGCTGCCCTTTTTCCTGTTTTTGAGCCTGGGATCGTCGGGATCCACCAGCTCGATGCTGTCCAGCTGCTGCTTGAAGGCAGCCCTGAAATCGTCGAGAAAGCGCCTCCTCAGCTCGGCCTGCTCAGCCTTCTCCTCGTCGGTCAGCCCCTCCAGCTTGGACTTGTGGGCAAGCTCGTTTATCCTGTCTATCTCACTCTTTAACATAGATCTTATCCTTTATCTTGTCATAGGTCGCCTGACCTATTCCCTTCACTTCCATTATTTCTTCTTTGCAGACGAATCCGCCGTACATCCTGCGGTATTCCAGTATGGCGGAGGCCTTGGCGGGACCAATGCCCTTGAGGGTCTCCAGTTCGGAGCGGTCTGCGCTGTTGAGGTCTATGAGACCGGCATAGGAATCGGTACCGATCGGTCCCGAAGACCGGGCCGGGCCTTCATCAGCAGGCGCGGATGGATCGGAAGATGAGCCTTCAGCACTCAAGGGAGCTTCCCCTGAGTAATTATCCACGCCTTCGACCGGCGCGGCCTCGGTTTGTTCCTTTACCTCGCTGTCCTGCCGTTCCTCAAATGCCCGGGGACTTCCTTTTATAAGTTCAAAATCCTCCAGGGCGCCGCTCTTCACATAGCCTGCCATGCCCCCTGCGGCGGTCACCGCAACAAAAATGCCGACGGCGATATTTTTTACGATACCAAGATCAGGTATCCTCATGATCCCCTTTCGTCCGTCGTTCTGTAAATATTATACAGAATTCGCATTATAATGTCAACAGACAAAAGAGGCGGTCTTCCCTATTTCAGTTTTATCTCCTGGGTATAGAAGTTGATCGGATCCTTCTCGGGGATGATCGACTTCTCCGCTGCGGGCTTGGACGCCGCTGCCGGAGCCTTCGCAGCCTTCTTCTTTTTCTTATGCCCTCTGCGCAGATCCTCGCCGATGAACCTGAGGCTCTCGCTGTCGGTGTACATGAAGCAGCAGACCAGGGTCGTAAGCGGTATCGTCAGCAGGATCGCGAGGCTTCCGGTGATGGACTGGAGCATCTCCACGGCGATGTTCTCGCGGTTGAGGAGCTCGAGGAGCGACGACGAATAGGTTATATAAATCAGTATCGAGCAGAGACTGCTTCCGATATAGGCCAGAACCAGGGTGTTCGCCATGGTCCCCATGACGTCCCTTCCGATGTTCATCCCGCTCTTGAAAAGTCCCGCGAATCCGATGTCGGGGGCGTGCTCGTGGACCTCGTTGAGGGACGTGGATATATCCATGGCGACGTCCATGACAGCGCCCATGGCGCCGATGACGATCATGGCGAAGATCACTCCCTTGAGGTCGATGGTGACTCCAGACTGAAGGTACTGCAGGTAGACCGAGTGCTCGTCCAGGATACCGGTGAGTTTGAGCACCTTATCGAAAATGGCGGAGATCACGGCAGCCACCGCCACGCCGAAGGAGCAGCCCAGAATGGTCGTCAGTGACTTGACTGAGGCTCCGTTGGTGATCAGCAGGGTCATGATTATGGTATAGACGCAGGTGACCGCGGTCATCAGATATATGTTCCAGCCGGCCAGCACCGACGGGACGAAGACCGCAAAGACCGCAAGGCAGGTGAAGCCCAGGGAGACTATGGTGTTGACGCCCTTGATCCTGCCAAAGACTATGAGAAGGATGATGAAGGCCGCGACCAGCCACATTACGCCGTCCAGCCTGGCATATCCTCCGAAGACCCAGTCGCTGCCGTTGTCGCTGCTCCCGTAGTTGTAGAGCATGACCTTGTCGCCTACCTCCACCGGCTGCTCCTGGCTCATGTTGGTATAGTTGTCGCTGGTCTGCTCCGCCTGGACGATCTCGCCCCGGAACTCTCCCCGGGTCAGGACCTTGGCGTAGAAGATCTGGACGTAGTTCTCGTAAGTCGTCGAAGGATCGGTGGTGTAGGAATCCTGCTTGAATTCGCCGATCTCCGTCACCCTTGCCTTGACCGCCCAGGCGCCCTCCATATTGAAGACGTCAAGATCCTTGACAGCGAGCCTGTTTCCTATAAAAAGCAAAATGCAGGAGATCACCACGGTAAGAAGCCATACCGCCGTCTGTCTGCCGATCTTTAAAGATCCTGTCCTGACCTTTTCTCCTTCCATCAGAATTCTCCTTTATATTTTGGGATACAGATCCAGGAGCGGGACCAGAGCCCCCTCCTTCATCCCGTAGATCTCAAGCCTCTTCACCTGGATCACCCCCGCGCCTTCAGTCCCGGCATATCTCAGGAAGCTCTCCGTGAGATTGAGAGGATTGAGGCTCTCGTTGCTGGCGCATCTCAAAACGCAGCTGATGACCGTCCCGCCTTCGGATCCGGCGGCGTCAAAGCTTCTGATCATTGACTTTACGTTCTTTTCGACCATCTGCTTGGTCTTTTTGTCCCTCTTGAGTATGACCACCTGGGGCTGCTGAAGGAAATCCTCAGCCTGCTCCTGGGTAAGGACGACCCCCGGGATGCGGACCCGGTAGGAGGCATATTCGCTGTAAGCGGAAAGGTTCTTCTTTTCGAGAGGGATCCTCTTGATCGCGGTAAATGACATCCCCCTGGGCAGGAACTCATTGAGCTCTTGGGCAGCCTTTTCTGCGTCCAGCTCGAGGGGAGTCTCCATCTCAAAATACTCCGAATCGCTCTCAAAGCCCAAAGACAGAGGCTGGACCACGTTGATCATCTCGTGGGGGTTGAAGCCCTTGGAGTAATCCACGGGGATGCCGGCCTTCTTCAGGCTCCTTTTGAAGAGCCTGTGCAGATCCAGATGGGAGATGAACCTCATGTTGCCGTATTTGGTGAAGCGCAGGACGTATCTATTCATATATGCCACCCCACCTGCACTCGGTATATCTGTTGACCCCGCAGCCGTTGCAGCCGTGGCGGCAGTCCTGGGTGGTGACCGCCTCAAGGGCCCTGCGGTATTCGGAAAGCAGGAACTTCTGGGAAACGCCGCAGTCCATGATCTCCCAGGGAAGTGGCTGACCGGGCTCGGAGCCTCTTAAGGCCCTGCAGCTGTCGTCTATCCCGGTGGAGGCCAGAGCGTCCTCCCAGCCTTCGCGGTCTAAATGCTCGGTCCAGGCGTCGAAGATGCATCCGTTGGCGTAGGCCTTTCTTAAGGTCTCGCAGAGCTCCCTGCCGCCTCTTGCAAATATCGCTTCAAGCCTGCTGGTGTAGCTTCCGTGATAGTGGAAGGTGACACCCTTGAGCTTTCTGAATCTCTCAGCGAGGTAACGGTGCTTGCGCTCGAATTCCTCTTCGGTGTCCTGAGCGACCCACTGGAAAGGCGTGAAGGGCTTGGGCACGAAGTTGGCGACGCTGACTGATACCGCGAAGCGGCCTCTGGTCCCTCCGTTTTTGGAGATGGCGAGCTTCATTATGCGGTCGGCCAGATCTGCGATACCGTCCAGATCCTCGTCTGTCTCGGTGGGAAGGCCCATCATGAAATAGAGCTTGACCGAAGTCCAGCCCAGATCGATGGCCTTGTCCAGGGCGGTGAAGATCTCGGTCTCGGTGATGTTCTTGTTGATGACGTCCCTGAGCCTCTGAGTGCCCGCCTCAGGCGCGAAGGTGAGGCCGGTCTTCCGGATCCCCTGCATCTCGTCCATGACCTTGAAGGCGAAATTGTCGAGCCTGAGAGACGGAAGCGACAGTGATATCTGCCTCTTTCCGCAGTGGTCCATGAGCTTCAGGACCAGGTCCTCGAACTCGGTGTGATCGGAGGTCGAAAGGGAAAGGAGCGAGAGCTCGCTGTTGCCGCTGCTCTCCAGCTGCTTTTTGGAGAGCTCGACGATGGTGTCCGGGGTCCTCTGGCGGACGGGCCTGTAGAGCATCCCCGCCTGGCAGAACCTGCAGCCTCTGGAGCAGCCCCGCATGATCTCAACGACGGACCTGTCGTGGACAACCTCGATGAGAGGCACGATATTGGTCACGGGGAACTCCGAGGTCTCGATGTCGTCTATGATGGCCTTGAGGACGGTATCCGGCGCCTCGGGTACCAGCTTTCTCAGTTCTTTATAATTGCCATCTTCGTCATATACGGCCTCGTAGAACGAGGGAACGTATACACCGCGAAGCCTGGACGCCTCCCTGAGGAGCCACTCCCTGGAAAGGCCCTTTGCTTTTCTTTCCTGAGCCAGCTTTACGAGATCCCTGATCTGGACCTCGCCGTCCCCCACCATGACTATGTCAAAAAAGTCCGCCAAAGGCTCCGCGTTGAAGGCGCAGGGACCGCCGCAGACTATAATGGGATCGGTCTCCTTCCTGTTCTTTTGATCCAGCGGGATACCCGCAAGATCCAGCATCAGAAGGATGTTGGTATATGAGAGCTCGTACTGCAGGGTGAAGCCGACCATGTCCATCTGGGAGAGCGGTGTCTTGGTCTCCAGGGTGAACAGAGGAAGGCCGGCCTTCCTCATCTCGCCGATCATGTCCTTTTCGGGGGCAAAGGCCCTCTCGCAGTAGCAGCCTTCGGTATTGTTCAGGACATTGTAAAGGATCTGCATGCCAAGATAGGACATGCCGATCTCGTAGGTGTCCGGAAAGCAGAAGGCAAAGCGAAAAGTATCCGCATCCGGATCCCTGATGACGCAGTTGGGCTCTTCCCCTATGTATCTTGCGGGCTTTTCGACCAGCGGAAGGATCGCTTCCAGCTTCTCGTAAACTTCTTTATTATTCATCGACGTATTCGAATTCGTAGTCAAATACCCTGATGGTGTCCCCCTCCTTCATGCCCATGGAGAGCATGGTCCGGATGGCGCCCTTGCCCTCGATGTACTTATAAAGGTATCTGAGAGACCCTGTATCGTTGAAATTAGTGGAGTCGAAGATCTTTCTCAGCTGCTTTCCGGTGACGACGTAGCAGCCGTTCTCGCGGCTCACATGGATATCCCTGTAGTCGGGATCCTCGTCGGGCTCGGAGACCACCGCGATCTCTTCGGGCTCGTTTTCCTCTTCGTACCTGAGAAGAGCCTGATAGGCGGCGTCCAGGACCTCCTTTACGCCCTCGTTGATGGGAGCGCACATGGGATAGACCTTGTAGCCCTTCTTCTCGGCGTACTGGGTGAACCTATCAAGAGCCTCGTCATCGGCCAGATCGATCTTGTTGGCAGCAACGATCACGGGCTTTGAAGCGAGCTTTTCGCTATAGGTCTTGAGCTCGGAATTGATAGTCTCGAAGTCCTCTATGGGGTCCCTGCCCTCGCTTCCGGACACGTCGACCACATGGATCAGGACCTTGGTCCTCTCCACGTGCTTGAGGAACTCGTGGCCCATGCCAAGACCCTCCGACGCACCTTCTATGAGGCCCGGGATGTCCACCAGGACGAAGGAATTATCGTAAAGGCTGACGATGCCTAGGTTGGGATAGATGGTCGTGAAGTGATAGTCAGCGATCTTGGGGTTGGCGTTGGTCGAGACCGAAAGAAAGCTGGACTTGCCCACATTGGGAAAGCCTATGAGCCCTACGTCGGCCAGGAGCTTGAGCTCCAGCTCGATGGTCCGCTCCCTTGAAGCGCCTCCGGCCTCGGCGAAATTGGGAGCCTGACGGACCGAGTTCTTGTAAAAAACGTTGCCCTTTCCGCCCTTGCCGCCCTTAGCCGCGACGAAGCTGCTGCCGTTCTCCTTGAGATCGGCAAGTATGTTCCCGGTCTGGACGTCTTTGACGATGGTCCCCACCGGGACCTTGATGAGCAGATCCTTTCCGTCCTTTCCGTACTGCTGGCGGCCTCTTCCGTCTTCTCCGTTCTCGGCCTCATATTTGCGCTTGTAGCGGAAATCCATCAGGGTGCGGAGGTTACCGTCGGCCTTGATGATGATATCTCCGCCTCTTCCTCCGTTGCCGCCGTCAGGACCTCCCTGGGGGATGAAGGGCTCCCTTCTGAAGGACACAGCCCCGTTCCCGCCCTTGCCTGATCTGATCAGTATCTGAGCCTTATCGACAAACATGGTGATCTTCCTGTCTCAAAAATATAAAATCCCCTATGATACGTCGGTATCATAGGGGCAGGCATTAAGCTTCCTTGGAATAAACGCTGACCTGCTTGCGGGTCTTGTCCATTCTCTCGAACTTTACGACTCCGTCCTGCATTGCGAACAGCGTATCGTCACCGCCGATACCAACATTGTTGCCGGGATGGAACTTGGTCCCTCTCTGACGTACAAGAATGGTCCCTGCGTTTACGAACTGACCGTCGTTTCTCTTGATACCAAGACGTTTAGCCTCGCTGTCGCGACCGTTCTTAGAGCTTCCTACACCTTTTTTACTTGCCATGGTCTTACCTCCTTAAACGGGAAACTACTTAGTGATGCTCTTGATCTGGAGCTGAGTATAGGGCTGACGATGTCCCTGCTTTTTGCGGGAATCCTTCTTGGCCTTGTACTTGAAGATGATGACCTTCTTGGCCTTTCCCTGCTCCAGGACCTCTGCGTTGACGCAGGCTCCCTCAACGAAGGGCTTGCCTACTACCACACCGTCCTCGGTACCGACTGCCAGGACTTCTCCGATGGCAACGGTCTCGCCTACCTGTGCATTGAGTTTTTCGACGTTGATCACGTCTCCTTCGGAGACCTGATACTGCTTTCCGCCGGTCTTGATGATAGCGTACATTATGATTTTTACCTCCTCTATCCGGTCTCGCCTGTGCAGGTGGCATTGCGCACTTAAAAAAAACCTGCTTGGAGCGGCAACGCTAATAAGATAGCATACCGGACCGGGGTTGTCAAACACTTTTATGTGAAGATATCAAGTTTTTACGAGTCTTTTCAAGGCAGATGATCTACTCGATCACGACGCCGTCTTCGTCGACCTTGATGTCCTCTTCGGGCTCCTCGTCGCCCCTCTTGGAGATGTATTTCTCCTTGATCTGAGCCTCGAGATCATCCAGCAGCTGGGTGTGCTCTTCCAGATAGGTCTTGACGTTCTCCCTGCCCTGGCCGATCCTCTCGCCCTTGTAACTGTACCAGGATCCGGACTTTTCAAGCAGACCGGCCTCCACGGCGCAGTCGAGGATATCGCCTGACTTGGAGATGCCCTTGCCGTACATGATGTCGAACTCGGTGAACTTGAACGGGGGCGCTACCTTGTTCTTTACGACCTTTACCTTGGTCCTGTTCCCGATGACGTTGTCGCCCTGTTTGATGGACTCGACCCTTCTGACGTCCAGTCTGACGGATGCGTAGAACTTGAGGGCCCTGCCGCCTGTGGTGGTCTCGGGATTTCCGAACATGACGCCGATCTTCTCTCTCAGCTGGTTGATGAAAATGATCATGGTGCCGGTCTTGTTGGCGACGCCGGTGATCTTTCTAAGAGCCTGAGACATGAGCCTGGCCTGAAGGCCTACGTGGCTGTCTCCCATGTCGCCTTCGATCTCGGACTTGGGAACGAGGGCCGCTACCGAGTCGATGACGACTACGGAGATGGCGGCGCTCCTTACCAGCATCTCGCAGATCTCAAGGGCGTCTTCTCCGGTATCGGGCTGTGCGACAAGAAGATCGTCGATCTGAACGCCGAGATTTCTGGCGTAGACCGGATCGAGGGCATGCTCGGCGTCGATGAAGGCGCAGCGGCCGCCCTGCTTCTGGGCCTCCGCGATGACGTGAAGAGCCAAAGTGGTCTTACCTGAGGATTCGGGACCGTAGATCTCGATGATCCTGCCCTTGGGAAGTCCTCCGATGCCGCAGGCAAGATCCAGGCTCACGGAGCCTGTTGATATCGCATCGATATCCAGCCTGGCGTTATCGTCGCCAAGGGTCATGATGGAGCCCTTGCCGAACTTTCTGTCTATCTGTAGGAGTGCAGCCTCAAGGGCCTTATCCTTTTCGCTCTTGGTGTTGTTGCTGTTGGTTGCAGCCATGGTTTCCTCCTGTGATCAAGCAAAAGAACATTTGTTCGTATATATAATATGCCTAATTGACGATTCAGTCAAGGAAATAATTACGGCAGGATCATACTACCATATTATTCCATAAATGTCAATAGATTATTTCAAGGCTTTATATATCCTGAGGAACATCTGCAGGACGGCATACTCCCTGACCCGCATCCTTGTAGGCCTTCTGGTGGTGAACCTTTGGGCCGTGCAGCGTCCGTCGTGATAAAGACCAACGTAGAAGGTCCCGACGGGATCTTCTTCAGTTCCTCCGGTGGGCCCGGCGTAACCGGTCACCGACACGCAGACGTCGCTGCCCGACGCCCTGTGAAGGCCTTCCGCCATCTCCTCGGCGGTCCTGGCGCTGACGGCGCTGAACTCCTCAAGGGTCTTGGGGCTCACGCCCAGTTCCTCCATCTTCGCCCTTTCGGTATAAGTGACCAGGCTCCTGTCGAAGACCTCGGAGGCTCCGGAAACGTCGGTCACCGCCGCTGCGAACATGCCGCCGGTGCAGCTCTCGCAGGCGGACAGAGTAAGGCCCTTCTCCTTGAGCATCCTCAGAACGACGGCCGGAAGCTCCTCGCCGTCGATGCTGTAGATATTGTCCGGGATCTTTGCGCAGACCCTGGACGTCATGTCGTCCACGGCAGCCTGGGCTTCTTTGAGGGTCTTTCTCTTGGAGGTGATCCTGAGCTTGCACTGGAAGGTCCCCGCGTATGTTGCCAGGGTCGGATCGGTCTGCCCGTCGATGAACTCCAAAAGCTCGGTCTCGAGGGCGGATTCTCCGATGTCGTAGGTCATTATATTGCGGGAATACAGGGCCGCGTCCTGCATGGCAAGGAGCCTTGGACGGACCTCGTTGACCATCATGGGCCGCATCTCCGAGGGAGGTCCGGGCATTGAGATGATGATCTTTCCGTTTTTGTTCAGCCAGAAGCCGGGAGCGGTGCCGTTGGGATTGGCCAGAGTCTCCGCGTGCTCGGGGAAGAAGGCCTGCTTTCTGTTGTTTTCGGTCATCTTCCTTCCGCTCTTCTCAAAGAAGGCCTCGACCTTTCTCATCTCTTCGGGGAATTCGACGTTCCTTTCCCCGAAATACTCGCAGATCATCTCCTTGGTGAGGTCGTCCTGGGTGGGTCCCAGGCCTCCGGTGGTGATGACCATGTCGCAGTCGAGATAGGCGTGGGCCAGCATCTCCTTGAGCCTGACCGGGTTGTCACCGACGGACATGTGGTACATGACGTCGATGCCCAGCTCCTGCAGCTGCTGGGAGATGAATACCGAGTTGGTGTTTACTATGGAACCGAAGAGGATCTCCGTCCCGACGGTGAGCACTGTGCACTTCATGATCGATAGTTCCTTTACTGACTTAGCGTCACATTGAAAAGACCTGACGGTTCTTATAAACGTATTCGACCCCCGATACGACGGTCATTATCAGGGCTGCCCAGAGGAACACCTGCCCCAAGGTCATGACGATATCGGGCTTTCCGAGGATCAGCAGAGGCACCGCGATCATCTGAAGTACGGTCTTGATCTTTCCGCTCATCCCGGCGGCGATGACTATGCCCTCCGACGCTGCGACGGTCCTCATTCCTGCGACGACGAACTCCCTGCAGAGGATGACGATGAGCATCCAGGACGGGACGATGCCGTTCTCGACCATGAGGCAGAAGGCGGAATAGACCAGGATCTTGTCAGCAAGAGGATCCATGATCTTTCCGAAATTGGTGATGAGATCGTATTTTCTCGCGATCTTTCCATCCAGCATGTCGGTGAGGGACGCCAGGCAGAAAATGACGAAAGCCGCCGTATTGAAGCCCTTCATGTAGAGAAGGACGAAGACTGGCACGGCGACGACCCTCGATATTGTGAGTTTATTTGGCAGATTCATCCAGACCTACCGCCTTTCCTGTAAGATCGTAATCAAATGCATCTTCGATGAGGACGTTCACGAATGTGCCGGGGAGCACCGGCTCGTCCGAGGTGAAGATGACGCTGTTGTCTATCTCGGGAGCGTCCATGGCGCTCCTTCCGATAAAGGTCCCGTCCTCGCAGTCCTCTTCGCAGAGCACCTCCAGTACCCTTCCGACATACTGACGGTTGTTCTCAAGGGAGATGACCCTCTGGATCTCCATGATCCTGTCCCTGCGCCTCTCCTTGACGTCCTTTTTGATCTGAGGTTTCATCTTGGCGGCCGCGGTGCCCTCTTCCTTGGAATAGGCGAAGACGCCCAGCCTGTCAAAGCGCATGTCGGAGACGAACCGGCGAAGCTCCATGTGCTCTGCTCTGGTCTCGGTGGGAAATCCCGCTATGAGAGTCGTCCTGATTACGATGCCGGGGATCTGTTCACGTAATCTTTTTATGGTAGACCTGATCGAAAGATCAGTGGATTTGCGGTTCATCGCCTTCAGCACCCTGTCATTCGAATGCTGGATCGGGATGTCGATATATCTGCAGATCTTAGGTTCTTCTTTTATGACGTCGATGAGCTGCTGAGTGATCTCGTCCTCGTAGCAGTACATCAGCCTGATCCAGTGGATCCCTTCAATGCGGCAGAGCTTCCTGAGAAGGTCCGGGAGCATCTCCGCCCGCTGCGCCCCGCTGACGAGATCGCAGCCGTAGGCGGTAACGTCCTGGGCGATGACGACCAGCTCCTTTACACCGGACGCGGCCAGGGCCTCTGCCTCTCTGATGACGTTCTCGGGCTTTCTGCTCCTGTATTTCCCTCTCATAAAGGGGATCGCGCAGTAGGTGCACACGTTGTTGCAGCCCTCGGCGATCTTTATGGGCGCGGTCCAGGGAGTCTCCCTGATGCTGTCCAGCCTGGGACCCAGCTCGTCGAAGACCCTGTCCTCAGTGGACGTGACCGGCTCGAAGCCTTCCATCTCAATGAGCTCGGGGAGCCTGGCGTAATCGTTGACCCCCAGAAAACCGTCCACCTCGGGCATCAGTTTCTTAAGGTCTTCAGCGTATCTTTGGGAAAGGCAGCCGGAGACGAAGAGCTTCTGATCCGGAGTCTTTATCTTTCCCAGCTCGATTATGGTCTCGATGGACTGGGCCTTGGCGTCGTTGATGAACCCGCAGGTGTTGACCAGCATGGCGTCGGAATCCGCCGGATCATCCACCAGGGAATGGCCCCTTGAAGCCAGCAGACCGGCGGCGTACTCGGAGTCCACGGTATTCTTCTCGCAGCCCAGCGTCTTGATGTAGATCTTCAAATCAGCGGTCCTCCGTATATGCGTCTATCTCGTCGGGGACGGGCTCTCCGCCCTGGGAGCTGGCCACCAGATCCTCGTACTGCTCGATGGAGAGCAGCACCTTTCTGGGCTTGGACCCGTCGGCCGGGCCGACTATTCCCCTCTCTTCCATGAGATCGATGAGCCTGGCGGCCCTGTTGTAACCGATCCTGAAGCGCCTCTGAAGGCTTGAGACCGAAGCGGTCTCGGACCTTACCACCGTGTCGATGGCGTCGGCAAGAAGCTCGTCATCCTCATCGGACTGGGCCGCGGGACCCGCTCCCGCCTTGTTCATGGCGGTGGTCACAGATTCGCTGTAGGTGACCTTCTCGCAGTTCTGCTTTATAAAGTCGATGACGTCGAAGACTTCCTGATCGGAGACGAAGCTGCCCTGGACCCTCACCGGCTTGCTGATGCCCTGGGGGCTGTAGAGCATGTCGCCCTTGCCCAGCAGCTTTTCGGCGCCTGCCATATCGAGGATTGTCCTGGAATCCACCTGGGACGACACCGCGAAGGCGATCCTGGAGGGGATGTTCGCCTTGATGACACCGGTGATGACGTCGACGGAAGGCCTCTGGGTCGCGACGATCAGGTGCATGCCGGCCGCCCTTGCCTTGGCTGCCAGCCTGCTGATGTAGTCCTCCACCTGGTTCTGGGCGGCCATGATCAGGTCGGCCAGCTCGTCGATGATTATGACGATCTGGGGCATGAGCAGGTCTTCCTCGCCGTCGGCGCGGACCGCCTCGTTGTAGGACTGAAGGTCTCTCACTCCCCTGTCGGCGAACTTGTTGTAGCGGTCGTTCATCTCGGCGACTGCCCAGCCCAGTGCCGCGGCAGCCTTGGCGGGCTCGGTGACCACGGGGACCATCAGATGGGGGATCCCGTTGTAGCAGCTGAGTTCGACCACCTTGGGATCTACCAGGATGAGCTTGACCTCGTCGGGGGACGCCTTATAAAGCAGGCTGATGATGATGCTGTTGATGCAGACGCTCTTTCCGGAGCCGGTGGCGCCCGCGATCAGCAGATGAGGCATATCCTTGAGGTTGGCGACCACGCTGGTGCCGGAGATGCCTCTTCCAAGGCCAACCGAGATCTTGGACTTGGCGTTTTTGAATTCCTTGGAATCGATGATCTCGCGAAGGTATACAGCGGCGATGGCATCGTTGGAGATCTCGATGCCGACGGCGGCCTTGCCGGGGATGGGCGCCTCGATCCTGAGGCTCTTCGCCCTGAGGTTCAGGGCCAGATCGTCCTGAAGGCTGGTGATCCTTGAGACCTTGACGCCGGTGGCGGGCTGGACCTCGAATCTGGTGACTGCCGGGCCCTTGACCACGTCGATGACGCTGGCGTTGACTCCGAAGCTGGCCAGAGTGTCCTCAAGGAGCTTGGCCTGACTGGAGAGATCGTCCCCGCTTCCGTCCTTTCTCGCCGCGGGAGCCTGTCTCAGCAGGTCGATGGGCGGGAATACGTAGCCCTGAGGCTCAGCGGGAGCAGTCTGGACCGGCGCTGCAGCGGCGGGCTGGGGCTTTTCTTCCGGCTTTGCGGGTGCGGGATCAGGCTCGGGAGCCGGGGCTTCTGCGGGCTTTGCCTTTTCGACATCCTCCTTGTGCTCTGCGGGAACAGACCTCTGAGGCTTTTCGTCCTGGGTCTTCTTTTCAGCGTTGAGGCCGAAGCCTTCTATCTTCTCTATGCCGGCAAAGAGGTTCTCGTCCCTCACGTAATCGAGGATCTTCTGCTGGTTGTCGGTTATGTTCTCGCCGGGTACGGCGGTCTTCCTTCCGATGGATTCGGGGGTGAGTCCCGCGATCTCGGGCTTGGGCTCAGGTGTCTTCACGGGCTTGACAGGCTCCGGCGCGGGCTCGGGCTGATGGACAGCAGGAGCAAGAGCCTCCTGACGAGGCTCCTCAGCGGGAGCTTGCTGCTGGGGCTTTTCCTCAGGCTTTTCGGTCTTCTGGGCAGGAGCCGGGACCTCGTCGACAGCAGGCTTTGCGGCCTCCTTCTGGTCGTTCTTTCCCAGGGTCTCCGACGCCGCCAGAGCGACGATATTCTCTTTCTTGAGCCTTGCGGCCTCTTCCTTTTCCCTGATCTTATCGAAGAGGCTGACCGGCTTTTCTCCGGAAACGGTCTGGACCGACGCGGCCTTTGCAGCAGCCTGGGCAGCCGCGGCCTCTGCGGCAGCCTCCGCCGCCTGTCTTGCCTTCTCTTCCTTTTCGAGCCTCTGGCGGGCCTCGTATTCGGCGATGTCCTGCCTCTCCTCTTCCTTCTGCTTCTTTACGGCCTTCCTTCTGATCCTCCAGTCGTCAAGGCCCGAGGACAGCGGGGTGTCGATGATAAAGAGGAGCGCGATGGCGATGACCGCAAGGCAGACCAAATACAGGGGTATCCTGCCGACAGCCTTGAGAAGACCGATGGCGAGAAGGGTCCCGAGGACTCCTCCGCCCAGCCTTCCGGTCTGATAGAATTCCTTGATCGCGTTGACCGTGACTCCGGCGCTTCCGGAAGCCGGCCCAACGGCGAACATGCAGGCCACAGCGACGAAGAGCATGATGATGGCGATCCAGGTCTTGAACGTCAGAAGAGCCATCTTGCCTGTAAATATCAGCGCTCCGAAGAATATGAAGAAATACGGGACGGCGAAGGCGGCCTTCCCCAGGATGCCAAAGAGGAACCCGTTGACCCAGCGTCCTATGACGCCTGAATCCTCGGGCCTTAAGCTCATGATGAGAAGTATCAGTCCCAGAGCGATGATGAGGATCGCGAACCTTTCGTCGTGGACCTTCTTTCTTTTGTAGAGAGCGGCCTGCTTTTCGGCGGCGCTCATGCGTTTTCTTTCTTTATCCTGCGCTCTGGACGAGGAAGAGACGCTGCTCTTTTTTGATCCCGTTCCGGAGGTAGTCTTTGTAGTTTTTTTCTTTTGATCTGCCATAACTGCTCCGCTGCATTTCTGCATAAATTAACAATTTATATTATCACAAAAGCCGCATAAAGTACATATGCGGCTCAAAAACTCAATATCCTGCGCTGACTTAAAAGATATCCCCTCTTCGGGAAGATCGTCCTGCACTAAAGTCCGCTCATATGATATCATAAATAAAGCACATCAGATCACGTCACACTTTATAAATACAGCGAGGTATCATATGCTTTTGAATTTCGGCATCGGAAAAGAGACCCAGCAGGTGGAGGTCCGGGACGACCTGGTCCTCGACGTTCTCACAGCCTCGGAATACGAGGCAAAGGAGAGCGAAGAAAAACTGGTCAAGGACGCCCTCTCCTCCCCCATCGGCTCGCCCTGCCTTAAGGACATCGTTTCCCCGGGCAAAAAGATCGCCATCGTATCCAGCGACATCACCCGTCCCATGCCCACATGGAAGGTGATGCCCGCCCTTCTCGACGAGTTCTACGTAGCGGGAGCAGCCCCATCAGACATCACCCTGGTCCTCGCCCTGGGCAGCCACAGGCCCCATACCGAGGAGGAAAGGCGCCATCTGGCGGGAGAAAGAGCCTTCTCAGAGATCAGGGTCATCGATTCCGACCCCGACGACACCGTCCATCTGGGCACAACTAAGGCCGGCACCCCCTGCGATTTCGACAGGACCGTCGCGGGCGCCGACGTCAGGATAGCCCTGGGCAATGTGGAATACCACTATTTCGCCGGCTACTCCGGAGGAGCAAAGGCCATGATGCCCGGAGTCTCCACCCGCTCCGCCATCCAGATGAACCACCGGATGATGGTAAGGGACGAAGCCTGCGCCGGAAGGCTCGAGGGCAACCCCATCAGGGAGGACATCGAAGAGGCCGCAGCCATGCTGGGCATAGATTTTATACTCAACGTGGTCCTGGACGCCCATAAGAACATCATCTACGCCGCCGCCGGCGACGTCACAAAGGCCCACAGAAAGGCCTGCGCCTTCCTGGACACCATCTACAGAAAGCCCATCAAAGAACGGGCCGACATCGTCATCGTCTCCCAGGGGGGCGCTCCCAAGGACCTCAACCTCTACCAGACCCAAAAGGCCCTGGACAACGCCAAGCACGCCGTGAAGGACGGAGGCATCGTGATCCTCGTGGGAGCATGCCAGGAGGGTCTGGGCGAAAAGACCTTCGAGCAGTGGATGCTCGAGGCCCAAAAGCCCCACGACCTCATTGAACGGGTAAAGGCGGACTTCAAGCTGGGCGGACATAAGGCGGCCGCCATCGCCATGGTCCTGGAACACGCGGACATCTATCTGGTGTCGCACCTTGAGGACGACTTCGTCAGGAAGATCTTCATGAAGCCCTTCGGCACCGTTTCAGATGCATATAAGGCAGCGGTCTCCGTCCTGGGACCTGACGCCACCGTCATTGCCATGCCCTATGGAGGCTCCACCCTTCCCATAGTCACCGGATAAGAACGATCATGCCTGCCGCGGCCGCACCGGCCGGTCAAAAAAAGAATATCACTTGTTATATAACAAGCCGCCCGGATCATCTGGACGGCTTTAAAATGTTCAGAATTCAACGTCAAAGGCGCTGTCATATAAGATCGCGAAAAGTTATCGATCACTGCATGAAATATAAACTTGACGATCGCAAGCACCTTCTTCCCCGAATCGACACAATAACGTGTTAAAATATAAATATAGAATAAATAACAGGAGGTCTGAACATGGAAACCGGACTCAACATGCTTATAAAACAGGAGAGCCTCATCGAATGGGCCAGGGAAAAGAGCCTTCCGTATAAAGAACTCATGTCCTACTACCGCTGCGCGATGATGGAGGTAGAAACAAAATTCAAGGTCTTGAGCGAGGATTTTTCGGTCAAATACGACAGAAATCCCATCCAGAGCATCAAGCTGAGGCTCAAATCCCCCGACAGCATCATCGACAAGCTCTCAAGAAACAGCTGGGACATCAGCATCGACAGCATTGAAAAGAACCTCAACGACGTGGCGGGAGTCAGGGTCATCTGCTCCTACCAGTCCGACGTGTATGAGCTGGCCGACGCCCTGCTGATGCAGGACGACGTGGAACTGATCGCGAGGAAGGACTACATCGCCAATCCCAAGCCCAACGGTTACAGGAGCCTGCACCTGATCATCGCAATACCCATCTTCCTCCACAACAGAAAGAAGATGATGAAGGTTGAGATCCAGATCAGGACCCTGGCCATGGACTGGTGGGCAAGCCTTGAGCACGACATGAAATACAAAAAGGACCTGGACTTCAGCGACCAGATCCTGAGGGAGCTCCACGAATGCGCCGAGCTCTCCGACGCCATAGACCGTCGGATGGAATATCTCAACCAGCAGTGCGAAAAACTCTAGAAAGTAAAAGCTCCGGATCGCCGGAGCTTTTTCATATCCCTAAAAGCGGGGCGGCAGCCTCATAGACCGCCTTTCTCAGAGCGTTCATATCCCCGTCGTTGACGATGACCAGATCCGCCCTTCTCTCTTTTTCCTCCTGAGGCATCTGCTTCGCCATGCGGGCAAGGATCTGCTCCTCCGAAAGGCCGGAGCGCTTCTTTACCCTTTCGATCCTCAGTTTTTCAGGCGCTGAGACCGTCCAGCAGAGATCGAACTCCCTGTCCCAGCCGGCTTCAAAGAGGAGCGGGACCTCGGCGAAGGCCGCCTTATACCCGCAGCACTCCAGAAGCTTTAACTTGTCGAGCATCTTTATCTTTATGGCGGTCTGGATCATCCCGTTCATGCGAAGATACGACGCAGGGTCCCCAAAGCCGACCTTGGCCATCCTCTGCCGGTCCAGGGTACCGTCTTCGCTGATGATATCATCCCCGAAGACCCTGGCAAGGTGGGCAAGAAGAAGGGTATCCTTTTCGGTCACCCTCCTTGAGATGGCGTCGGCGTCGATCACCTGTGCGCCGACAGACCTGAGAACTTCCGCGACGGTGCTCTTTCCTGCTCCGATGCTCCCGGTGAGCGCGATCTTGATCATGTATTACACCTACTTCAGCTGGTACCAGTTGTCCCCCTCTTCCAGAGAGACCTCCAGCTTTACCTTAAGGTCAGCGGCCTCTTCCATGGCCGAGACCAGCAGCTTCCTGACCTTGTCCGCCTGATCCTTTCTGGCGTTGATGATGAGCTCGTCGTGGACCTGGAGTATGAGATCAGAGCCCGGGCATTCCTCCGCCAGCCTGTCGTAGACCTTGATCATCGCCAGCTTGATGATATCGGCGGCAGTTCCCTGGATAGGAGTGTTCATGGCCAGCCTCTCGCCCAGCTGCCTTACCATGAACTGGGACGCCCCGATCTCGGGGACCTCCCTCTTCCTGCCGTAGAGGGTCCTGGCGCGGCCGGTCCTTCTGCACTCCTCAACGCTCCTGTCGAGGAAGGCCTTGACCTGGGGGAACCTGTCGAAATAGTCCTTGATGTACTGCTCAGCCTCTTTTCTGGTTATGGTGAGCTCGGACGCCAGCCCGAAGCCGCTCATTCCGTATATGACGCCGAAATTTACGGCCTTGGCATTGGACCTCATCTCGGACGTCACCAGCTCCTGAGGCACTCCGAAGACCTTGGATGCGGTCTCCCTGTGAATGTCCAGCCCCTTGTTGAAGGCATCGATCAGGGTCTCGTCCCCGGACATATGGGCCATGACGCGAAGCTCGATCTGGGAATAGTCGGCGCCGATGAGGATATGGTCGCCGGAGTCCGCGGTGAAGGCGGTGCGGAGCTTTCTACCCAGCTCCTGCCTTACGGGGATGTTCTGAAGGTTCGGTTCGGTGCAGCTGATCCTGCCCGTGGCGGTCACGGTCTGCTGGAAGTGGGCGTGGATCCTGCCGTCCTCGGCGATCAGGGGGAGCATGCCCTCAACGTAGGTGGAATCCAGCTTTGAAAGGGTCCGGTACTCCAGGATCTTTTCGACTATGAGATAGTCGGGAGCCAGCTTTTCCAGGATGTCCGCGCTGGTGGAATAACCGCTCTTGGTCTTTTTCCCCGCGGGAAGGCCCAGCTTTTCAAAAAGGATGGCGCCCAGCTGCTTGGGAGAATTGATGTTGAAGCTCTCCCCGGCCAGATCATAGATCTCCTGCTCCAGGGCCTTGACGCCCTCCTTGAGGTTGCTGCCGAAGCCCCTGAGGAAGGCTCCGTCGGTGCGAAAGCCCCTGGCCTCCATGGACGCCATGACCTTTGCCAGAGGAAGCTCGATCTGCCTGAAGACGAAGGTCAGGTCCTCCTTTTCGATCTCCTTCTCCTGGATCTCAGAGAGGGCCCGCATCAGATAGAGCTTCTTTCCCGGATCGGGCCTTGCCCCGTCCTGTTCGCCGAACATGGCCAGCTGCCCGCCGGCGGGAGCCTTGGAGAGCTCCTCGTGGAACCTTTCAAAGATAAGATCCTCCAGCTGGGGCGCCTTGGTGCCGGGATGAAGGACGTACTGAGCCAGGGCGCAGTCGAACTCCGCAGTGACGCCGCTGCAGTCGATTCCTCTTGCCAGCAGGACGTAATAGATCCTTCCGAGATTAAAGCCTGTCATGCGGAAGCTGCGGTCCTTGAGAGCCTCGCTGACGATCTCGGCCAGATCTTCACAGGCGAAGGTATAGCAGCCTTTATCGCAGAGCACCTCGACGGCGTCAAGGGACGGCATCCGGACGTGGCTAAGGTCGCTTACGATATCGATGACGATATCCCCGCAGTCAAAGCAGTCCTTCATCAGCCTAAGGACTTCCGCTTTATCGATAACGTATTCCGCGGAGGGATAGTCTCCTGCCGGGGCGGCGGAAGGCGTGCCGGCTGCCTCGATCGCCAGAGAGCTTTCTGCGCTTTCAGAGTCCTTTGCGGCGCTCTCCTGGGCGGGACCGTCCTCCTTCATCAGCTTGTTCAGGTAGGTCCTGAACTCCAGCCTGCTGTAGAGCTCGATGAGCCTGTCCTTGTCCTGAGGGCTTATGACGCAGTCATCGATCCCGTATTCGACGGGAACGTTCCTTACGATGGTCGCCAGCTTCTTACTGAAAAAGGCGTCCATCCTGCCCTCCTCAAGCTTCGCCTTGACGCTCTTGCCCTGGACCTGGTCCAGCCCCTCGTACAGAGCCTCGATGGATCCGAACTGCTGGATCAGTTTCTGCGCCGTTACCTTGCCGATGCCCGCGACCCCGGGGATATTGTCCGAAGGGTCACCAAAGAGAGCCTTGAAATCGATGAAGGAGCTCTGGGAGAAACCGTATTCCTCCTTCATGACCTCCTCGTCGTAGGCGACGAAATCGCTGACGCCCTTTTTGTTGATGATCACCGTGCAGCCGCTGCCCGCCAGCTGAAGGGCGTCCTTGTCTCCGGTGATGACCAGAGCCGGGATCCCGGCCTCCTGGGCCATTGAAACGGTGGTGCCCATGATGTCGTCGGCCTCAAAGCCGTCCAGCTCGTAGGTCATTATGCCCATGGCGTGAAGGACGTCCTTAAGGACAGGCATCTCCATGGCCAGCTCTTCGGGCATCTTCTTTCTTCCTGCCTTGTACTCGGCGTAGGCCTGGTGCCTGAAGGTGGGAGCCTTCCGGTCGAAGGCCACCAGCATGTGGGTGGGCTCGTGATCCTTGCGTATCTTGAAGAGCATGCTCAGAAAACCGTAGATACCGTTGGTGTAGAAACCGTCGGACGTGATCATAGGCCTCTGGATGGCGTAGAATGCCCTGTTGACAAGGCTGTTTCCGTCGATTATCACGATCTTCTTTTCCGGCATGTCATTCTCCTTTTTGCGTTTTCTCAAATAAAAAATCCCAAAGTGCCGTCAGCCTTAATTCACACCTATCAATATGATAGGTGGGTCACCTGCCAAAGGAATCTGCCTTCCACTGGAACCTTGCGGCTGAGGCCTGACATATCCTTTCGGACGCGGAATCCCGTTTAAGTGATGTAGGTTGAATTAATGGTCTTAACGCACACCCCAGGATTTATAGTTTTCTTATTCTTCGTCGAAGTCGATGGAGCAGTTGGTATAGACCTTCTGAACGTCGTCATCGTCTTCGAGGAGCTCGATCATCTTGCGCAGATTGGTGATCTGGGAAGGATCGGTGGGAGTGGACTGGACGGTGGGGATATTCTCAACGTCCCATGCGTCGGGAGCGAAGCCCGCGTCGGTGAGCGCCTTCCTGACGTCCTCGATGGCGTTGGGATCGCACATGACCTCGAAGCTGTCGTCATAAGCGACCATGTCGTCGGCTCCTGCATCGAGCATAGCCTCCATCAGCTCATCCTCGTCGATCTCGCGCTCTTCTCTGTCATAGACCAGAACGCCCTTCTTGTCGAACATGTAGGAGACGCAGCCGGGGGTTCCCAGATTGCCGCCGAACTTGTCGAATGCGTGCTTTACGGACGCGGTGGTCCTGTTCTTGTTGTCGGTAAGGACTTCGACCACGACGGCGACTCCGCCGGCGCCGTAGCCCTCGAACTGGCCCTCTTCGAAGTTGGATCCGCCCAGCTCGCCGGTGCCCTTCTTGATGGCCCTGTTGATGTTGTCGTTGGGCATCCCGATGCCCTTTGCCTTATCGATAGCCGTCCTCAGTGACGGGTTGTAATCCGGATCTCCGCCTGCTTTTGCGGCGACCATTATAAGTCTTGCGTATTTGGTAAAGACCGCTGCTCTTTTGGAATCCTGTGCAGCCTTTCTTCCTGCGATAGTACCATGCCTACCCATTGGTATCAGCTCCCTTCGTTCTTTGAATAAAATATATCATATGGAATATCGGGTTTCAACAGAAAAGCGGTCCTTGCGCATAGGACCGCTCTCATTTTTTCCTTTAGCTAAAGTGATGGTCTTTATAAAGCTTAGCCTTCTACCACATTTTTGCCGTCATAGTAACCACAGTTGGGGCAAACTCTGTGCGGAAGCTTAGGTTCATGACACTGGGGGCAGATGGAAAGCGCGGGAGCGCTCTTGACCATGTTTGCGGCCTTTCTGCTCTTAGTCTTAGCTGAGGAAGTTCTTCTCTTGGGTACTGCCATGTTGTGACACCTCCTTCTCCCTAAAAATCAACTATTACAGTATAGTGACCAGGACGGGAATTGTCAACAATTATTTTGCGGTCAGTTCGACAGTATCCCTTGCGATCATCAGTTCTTCGTTGGTGGGGATGAGCAGGATCTTGACCTTGGAGTCCTCGGTGTTGAGGAAGGCTTCCTTGCCGCGGACGTCGTTGCACTTGTCGCAGAGCTTGATCCCCAGGTAATCCATGTCTTCGCAGATCCACTTTCTCATGGTCTTGCCGTTCTCTCCGAGGCCGGCGGTGAAGACGATGGCGTCGCAGCCGTTCATCTCGGCGATGTAGGCTCCGATGTAGTGCTTTACCCTGTGTACGAACATCTTCTGAGCGAGAGCTGCCCTCTCGTTGCCTTCGTTGGCAGCGTTCTCAACGTCTCTGAAGTCGGAGGATACGCCGGAGACGCCCAGCATACCGGACTTCTTGTTCATCATGGTGTCGATCTCCTTGAGGGTCATCCCTTCTCTCTCGGCGATGAAGGGGATGGCGGCGGGATCGATGTCGCCGCAGCGGGTGCCCATGATCAGGCCTTCCAGCGGGGTGAGACCCATGGAGGTGTCATAGCATTCGCCGTTCTTGATGGCGGCAAGAGATGCGCCGTTGCCCAGGTGGCAGCTGATGATCTTCAGTTCCTTGGGGTCCTTTCCGAGCATCTTGGCAGCGGTCTGAGCGATGTATCTGTGAGAGGTTCCGTGGAAACCGTACTTTCTGACGGCATACTTCTCATAATACTCGTAGGGAAGAGCGTACATGAAGCTCTCTGCGGGCATGGTCTGATGGAAGGCAGTATCAAATACGGCGACCTGCGGGGTGTTGGGCATGAGCTTTTCACATGCTTCGATACCCATCAGGTTTGCGGGATTGTGGAGGGGTCCCAGGGGGAAGCAGTCTCTGATGGCCTGCTTGCAGGCTTCGTCGACTACGCAGCTGGCGGTGAATTTGTCTCCGCCGTGGAGCACTCTGTGGCCTACGGCTCCCAGCTCGCTCATGCTTCCGAGAACGCCGTGGTCCTTGTCCACCAGAGCGTCGAGGACGTACTGGATGGCGTCGGTGTGGTTCTTCATCGGGGCTTCGACGACGAACTTGTCAGCGCCGATCTTGGTGTGGGTCAGCATGGATCCTTCGATGCCGATCTTCTCGACAAGGCCCTTGCACAGAAGGCTCTCGTCGTCCATGTTCAGGACCTGGTACTTCAGTGAAGAGCTTCCGCAGTTGATAACTAATACCTTCATTATTTATCTCCTTTAAATATTTGAGTTAGTTGATACAAAACCAAACATCTAATTAAAGCATGAAAAGCGCGGTATTTCAAGCAGTTTTTGATGTTGCGAATAGGCGGAAGTCTCTGTGCGGGACGCATGCCTTTGGAGCCTCCTCCGCATTGCTGTCATCTTTCCGGCGCGGGGATGCGCCTCCTGTCTGACCATACCGCGATGTCCCTGCCCCTGATCAGGCTATATACGTCCGATGCGTTGAGATCCGCGTGGAGGAGCTCTCTGCACGGGAAGTCGTCCGCTATCTTATTGACGTTGGATATCACCGGCATCAGGCCGGCTTTTCCCGCGCCTGCGAGGATCTCCGGGCCCTTTTCTCCCATGGCGAGGACCTTGGCATACCGCTGGTCTTCCTCCCTGATCTTTTGATAGGCGCTCTTGCTGAGGCCGAAGACCAGCTGGGCGATGATCCTGCTGATGCCGGCGTAGGTGTAGCGCCTGGTCTTCGCGGCCTTGATCAGGCTGTCAAGGTCTTGGGCGGTCCGGGCGGCTTCCTTTAACCGGTTGCCGATCCCTTCTCTCGCTTCGGGAAGATCGGCGAGCCTTTCGGAGGAAGACGTCAGCAAAAGATATCTGGCGAGGTCGAAATATCTTCTCATGTCCTCCGTTCCCAGCGTGCCACCCTGCTCTGCCGCAAGGACGGTGCAGGCCGGGACCAGTCCCTTCCAGTCTTCAGTATTTCCCGAAATCATCAGTTCCCTTACCGCGGAGGCCGACGCGATGGACCCGCAGATCTCCCTGCTGTCATGGCCCGCTCCGGCTCTCTTTACCGCGTGGAACGACAAGTCCGCCCCGGTTGAGAGCGATGCCTTCATATACTCAAGAGCAAGGATATCATTGGGCAGGGTCGGTATGGAGATTCCGAGCTCACTGCAGGCTGCCTCGTATGCCGCGGGATAAGAGACGCCATCCGCCAGATGGGAGGATATGCGCTCATCGATGAGATCCGACGAGGAGACCAGCTTCTCCGCGGTCCGTCTCAGATCTTCGGAGCTTCCGCTCTCGCTCCCGAAGCACAAAAAATCCACGCATCCCAGTCCCTGCAGGATACTGACGCCTCCCAGAGCGAATTCCCTGGCGCCCTGACCGGAATGATAGGCCGGAAGCTCCAGCACCAGATCCGCGCCGCAGTTCACCGCGCACCTGGCCCTTTGGAACTTGTCCATCACCGCGGGGCCTCCCCGCTGGACCAGATCTCCGCTCATAACGCAAACGACAGCATCCAAAGAAAGATCTCTTCGGATGCTGTCCAGAATGTACTTATGACCGTTATGCAGCGGATTGAATTCGCAGATTATGCCGGCTGCCTTCATCGACTATTTATTCTCGTCCTTCTCCATCTGGGACCTGTAGATCTGATCCTTGACCTCGTTGCGGCTGGCGGAGAGGTTGGAATTGATCTTCTCGAAGGTGTGCTGCAGCTCGTCGAACATGTCGGTGAAGTAGACGCCGTAGAGCTGATCCACCTTCTCCTGCAGGTTGTAGAGCATGTTGTCGGTGTAGTCGAGGATGCTCATCTTCATGATGGCGGAGTTCTCGCTGGCCTTCTTCAGGATATCCTCGGCCCTGGTCTTCGCCTTCAGGGTGATCTCGTCGTTCTCGATCAGGGCGTTGGCCTTGCCCTCTGCTTCCTTGATTATGGACTCGTATTCGGACTTGGCCTCGTCCAGGATCCTGGTCCTTTCGTTTCTTATATACTGGGCCTGCTGGATCTCATCGGGAAGCTCGAGCCTGATGTCCTTTACGATCTCGAGGATCTCGTTGGGATCGACCATCACCTTTCTCACTACGGGCACAGAAGGCGCCATCTGAATGACTTCTTCAAGTTCGTCCAAAAGCTCCAATACGTTCATTTCTTTTCCCCCTTATAATACTTTTTCATCAGCGGAAGGACTTCCTTCGGGACCCAGTCGGATACGTCAGCCCCGAGCATGAAGTTCTCGCGTACGATAGAAGACGTGATATATGAATACTGAGGCGAGGTCATCAGGTAGAGCGTCTGGACCCTGCCCTTGTAGAATTCATCGTAGATCTGAGATAGCTGGATCTCATAACCGAAGTCGGAGCTTCCTCGGAGCCCTCTGATGACGGCGTCGTAACCGTTGGCCAGAACGAAGTTGGCCAGGTGGCCTTCAAAACTGATGACGTTGGCGTTCTTTATATCCATTGTGCAGGCCCTGAGCATCACCATGCGCTCTTCGGGAGTGAACATGGACTGCTTGGAATAGTTCTTTATGACTCCGATATCCAGCTGTTCGCAGAGGGGAGCGGACCTTCTGATCATGTCCAGATGACCTACTGTCACCGGATCGAAACTCCCCGCGATAAGCACCTTATGCATCTTCGCTCACCTTCTTCTGATAAATGGTGACGCCTATGGCGCCGTACCTGCGGGACCTGATGGCGGTAAGACCGTAAGCTTCTTCCGGCAGCACGTCCCTGTGGGCATGCTCGCACACGACGACGCCTCCGTCCCTGAGGTTGCCCTTCTCCTGGATCGTCTGGAGCGCGGGAAGGATGCACCCGTCCGCGTAGGGAGGATCGAGGAGGTATATGTCGACAGGTTCGTTGATCCTCTTGATGTTGGCCTTGAAATCGCCGCTGAGAAGGACCGCCCTGTCCATCACTCCGCAGATGTTGATGTTCTCTCTGGCAAGGGCCAGGCTCTCCCTGCTGTCGTCGGAAAAGAAGACCCTTCCGGCTCCCCTGCTGATGGCCTCGATGCCCAGATTGCCCGACCCGGTGAAGAGATCCACCGCGACGAAACCGTCATACATGAACGGTATGAGCATGCTGAACATGGCCTCCTTGACCTTGTCGTTGGTGGGCCTGATGTGATCGCCTTTGGGAGACCTGAGCCTTCTTCCCTTGAGTTCGCCTGCGTTGACTTTCAATTATGTGGATGACCTTTCGCTTGGATGTGGAGCGGTCCTCTTCATGATCGCTCATACTCATCATATATTACCATTTCTGCCGGGGAAAATAAACAGGAAATGATAAGATAGCAGGCCTTCGGATATCAAAAAGACCGGTCCGAAGGCCGGTCCTGATGAACTATACTAGCGAAGAGATCTCTCCGCGGCGTCTACCACGTGCTTTACCAGAACGCTGGTGGTGACGCTCCCAACGCCTCCCGGAACGGGGCTCACGGCAAGGCAGCGGGGCTCCACCTCGTCATAGCGGACGTCGCCGCAGAGCTTCTGCTTTTCCTCGCTCCAGCCGATGCCCACGTCGACGATGACCTGATCGCCGTCTTCTCTCAGATACTCGGCGCCGATGCTCTCCATCTGGCCCGAGGCAGCGATGATTATATCGGCCTCCCTGGCGATGGAGGGAACGTCAACGGTCCTGGTGTGGCAGATGGTGACGGTGGCGTTCCTCTGCATGAGCATCATGGCCACGGGCCTTCCGATGACCAGCGAGCGGCCTATGACCACCGCCTTCTTGCCCTTGAGCTCGATGCCGTAGTGGTCGAGAAGCTCGATGGCGGCCTGTGCGGTGCAGGGAGCGAAGCCTTCCCCGGAGCCGGTGAAGACCCCGGCAAGAGACCCGTCGGTGCAGCCGTCCACGTCCTTTGCGGGGGACAGCATCTTTCTGGCCTTTTCGCCGTCCAGCTGGGACGGAAGAGGCCTGAACATCAGTATGCCGTGGACCGAAGGATCGTTGTTGAGATCCTCCAGCGCCTTATAGAAGACTTCGGGAGAGACGTCCGCGTCCAGCACCACGTGCTTAACTTCGGCTCCCACCTGTTCGCAGCGCTTGACGGCTCCCCTCTCGTAGGAAAGATCGTCGTCCCTCTCGCCGACCCTTAAGATCGCCAGGGTCGGGACGACGCCCTTTTCGCGCAGGGCAGCGGCCCTTGCCGCAGTCCGTTCGTTGACCGCCTTGGCGGCGGGAGTGCCCTTGAGAATGATCTGAGCCATGATGACCTCCTAAAAGCTCTTGTAGACCGAATCGAAGATCCTGTCAGCCAGCTCGGTATAAAGGGAGAGATTGTTCCTGACGTATCTGTCGAGATCCTCGGCGTACTCCCTGTCCTTCATGAGCCTGGTGTTCACCTTGACGTTGACCGCGGCTCCGATGAGGGCTGCCTTGCAGAAGGCGACTCCGGTGGCGGCGTCGGATACCATCAGGCGGCTCCCCTTGCCTGCGAATTCGCCCATGAGTTTTATGGTCTCCATGGTGAACCTGAAGATCTTCAGGGGGACAGAGGCGGCGTCCTTAAGGCACTTCTCCATGACCTCGTCTCTGGAAGGATCGTCCTTGGGGATGCCGTAGGCCTTTGAGAGGGGCTCGAACATCTTCGCGTCCTCGTTGATGCAGGCGAGGAGCTCTTCCCTCAGCTGCTGGGCCTTCTCCATGTTCTTTCTGAGCTCCGCGTCGATGGCGGCGTACTTTTTCTTTCCGACGGTGAACTCTCCGACCATATCGCCGAGGGCGACGCCGATGGCAGCCACCGCTGCGCAGGCTCCACCGCCTCCGGGCACTGAGGTCGGGGAAGCGATCATCTCGGTAAATTCTTTAAGGCTTTTGTTTTCCAATTGGGAGCGCTCCTTTCGTCACTATACTGACCGGGCTTTCTAGAACAGTCCGGTGATGCGGCCGTTCTCGTCCACGTCGATATTCTCCGCGGCGGGGACCTTGGGAAGTCCTGGCATGGTCATGATCTCTCCGGTAAGCGCTACGATGAAGCCCGCTCCGGCGCATACCTTGAGGTTCCTGACGGAAACGGTGAAATCCTTAGGAGCGCCCAGCTTGGTGGGATCGTCGGAGAAGCTGTATTGGGTCTTGGCCATGCAGATGGGCAGCTTGTCCCAGCCGTATTTGACGATATTCTTCAGCTGCTTTCTTGCGGTGTCGGTGAGGCTCACGCCGTCGGCGTGGTATACCCTGGTGGCGATGGCATTGAGCTTCTCCTCGACGGAGCTTTCGGTGTCATAGACGAAGCTGAAGTTTGATGGCTGATCGCAGAGCCTTACGACCTCCTCAGCCAGGGCCTTTCCGCCCTCTCCGCCCTTTGCCCAGACCTCGGAGAGGCAGGCGTTGACTCCCAGCTCGCTGCACTTCTTCTGGACCAGATCCAGCTCAGCCTGGGTGTCGGTGGGGAATGCGTTGATGGCGACCACGCAGGGGACTCCGTAGACGTCCTTGACGTTGGAAACGTGCTGCAGCAGGTTGGGAAGACCCTTCTCCAGGGCTTCCAGGTTCTCGGCGTTGAGGTCGGCCTTGGCGACTCCGCCGTGATACTTGAGTGCTCTTACGGTGGCGACTATGACGATGGCCGAGGGCTTGAGGCCTGCCATGCGGCACTTGATGTCGACGAACTTCTCGGCGCCCAGATCCGCGGCGAAGCCTGCCTCGGTGACGGCGTAATCGCCCAGCTTCAGAGCCATCCTGGTGGCGGTGACCGAGTTGCAGCCGTGGGCTATGTTGGCGAAGGGTCCGCCGTGGATGAAGGCAGGAGTCCCTTCAAGAGTCTGGACCAGATTGGGCTTGATTGCGTCCTTGAGAAGAGCCGCCATGGCGCCCTGAGCCTTGAGCTGGGCGCAGGTCACGGGCTCGCCCTTGTAGGTGTAGCCTACGATGATGCGGGAGAGCCTCTCCTTGAGCTCGGTGATGTCCTTTGAGAGGCAGAGGACCGCCATGACCTCGGAGGCTACGGTGATGTCGAAGCCGTCCTGTCTGGGAGTTCCGTCGGTCCTGGCGCCGAGGCCTATGACGATATTGCGAAGGGCCCTGTCGTTCATGTCGACCGCTCTCTTCCAGGTGATCCTTCTGGGGTCGATGCCCAGAAGGTTGCCCTGCTGGATGTGGTTGTCGATCATAGCGGCCAGCAGATTGTTGGCAGCTCCGATGGCGTGGAAGTCGCCGGTGAAGTGCAGGTTGATGTCCTCCATGGGGACGACCTGGGCATAGCCGCCGCCGGCTGCTCCGCCCTTGACTCCGAATACGGGGCCCAGGGAAGGCTCTCTCAGGGCGACTACCGACTTCTTTCCGATCTTTCTCAGGCCGTCGGCAAGTCCTACGGAAGTGGTGGTCTTGCCCTCGCCTGCGGGAGTAGGAGTTATGGCTGTGACAAGGATCAGCTTGCCGTCGGGACGGTCCTTGAGATCGGTCAGAAGGGAATTGTCTATCTTGGCCTTGTATCTTCCGTACTGTTCGACGTATTTCTCGTCGATGCCCAGCTTTTCTGCGATCTCAACGATATTCTTCATCTCGCATTCCTGAGCGATCTGGATATCTGTCTTGTGTTCCATACTAAACTCCTTTATGCAAAAACTCTAACTGACGGCGGTCCTTGGACCGGAATTTTCACTTAATATAATAGTATTTAAGCAGGGAAAATGCAATATATTGCATGATGTATATTATCCGATGGATATAATCCATTTATCCGGCCATGGCCTGAAAGATCACAGGGTCAGGCTGTCCGCTCCAGCGAATTTCTCCCTGAGCCTTGCTCCGAAGTAGGCGTTTTCCGGCAAAGTCAAAGACGGATCCTCCTCCAGGAGCCTTGCTGCGTCCTCCCCCGCCTTTCTCGCCACCTCGATATGCTTGGCGGGATCTGCCAGGGAAAGCTGGGGCAGTCCGTGCTGCCTGAACCCGAAGAGCTCTCCGGGGCCGCGCATCCCCAGGTCCATCTCCGCGATGTAAAAACCGTCTCCCGAGCTGCAGAGTATGTCTGCCCTCTGCCGTGCGATCTCCTGATCCTCGCCCAGTATCAGCAGGCACCAGGACTTATAAGCCCCTCTTCCGACCCTGCCTCTCAGCTGGTGGAGCTGGGCAAGGCCGAACCGCTCGGAGTTCTCGATGATCATCACGTTGGCGTTGGGGACGTCTATCCCGACCTCGATGACCACGGTGGATACCAGCACCGACACCTCTCCCAAGACGAAGCTCTCCATGACCCGGTCCTTTTCGGCCTGCTTCATTGCACCGTGAAGAAGGGCGCAGCTTATGTCGGGGTGCTCTTTGCGGAATTCTGCGTATATGCCCTCGGCGGACCTGCCCTCCATGTCCTCGGGATCGTCGATGAAGGGCGCCACTATATAGGCCTGCCTACCCTGCCTCACCTGATCCAGGAGTATGGAATAGGCCTCTTTGCGGCTCTGCTCGATGTACTTTCTCGTGTCGATGGGTATCCTTCCGGGAGGCATCTCATCGATGACCGAAACGTCCAGATCGCCGTAGAGTACCACCGCCAGGGTCCTGGGGATGGGAGTCGCGGTCATGACCAGGACGTCGGGGCTGGTCCCTTTGAGGCTCAGCTTCTTTCTCTGGTTCACGCCGAACCGGTGCTGCTCGTCGGTTATGACCAGGCCAAGATCCCTGAAGACCACACCTTCTGAGATCACCGCATGGGTGCCCACGGCGATATCGGTCTCGCCGCTGCTGAGTCTTTCGTAGGCGGATCTTCTCTCCTGGGCGCTGAGAGACCCGGTAAGGATGTCGACTTTTATCCCCAAAGGAGAAAGAGCCTTGGAGAGGTTGTTGTAATGCTGCCTCGCCAGTATCTCGGTAGGAGCCATGAAGGCCCCCTGAAGGCCTGCCCCCGCCGCTTCGCAGAGGGCTGCCGCGGCGACGGCGGTCTTGCCGGAGCCCACGTCCCCCTGAAGAAGGCGGTTCATTGCCCTTTCGCTCTTCATGTCCGAAAGGATCTCGTCCAGGCATCTTCTCTGGGCTCCCGTAAGGGAATACGGAAGCGAAGATATATATCTTTCCGCCATGCCGGAGGCTATGCTCCTGCCCTCTCTTCCCTGGCCGAAGCGGTCCCTTGATAGGAGAAGAGCGGACCGAAGATAGAAGAATTCCTCGTAGATGAGCCTTGATCTGGCGATCCTGAAGTCCTTTTCGTCCTCGGGGAAATGGATCCCCTTAAGGGCCCGGGAAAGCCCCGCTACGCCGGCGTTTTTTATCACCGACTCCGGAAGTGTCTCCGGATCGTCCTTGACGGCCTCAAGGCTCTCCGAGACCAGCCTTCGCATGTCCTTCTGGGATATACCCTTGGAAAGCGAATAGACCGGAAGGATCCCTTCGTCAGAGGACGAGGAAGGGCCGAAATCCGGCTGGAACATGGTGATCCTGCCGTTCTCGTTCTTCACCTTGCCGAAGAAGTAATACTCCTCTCCGTTTTTGAACGCCCTGTCCAGGTAGGCCGCGTGAAAGAACAGAGCCTCCATCCTGGACGAATCATCCTCGCAGAGGATCCTCAGGGTCCTGTTCTTTCCAAAGCCCCTGCCCTTGGTGACCAGCAGGACCTTCGCCCTGACCAGAGCCTTCTCGCCGTCCGTAAGGCCCGCGATCGGCCTGGGAGAGCGCCTGTCCTCGTAGGCCCTGGGATAGTCCCTGGCCAGATCCTCGAGGGTGGTGATCCCCAGCCTTTCAAGGGTCTCGGCCTTTTTGGGGCCGACGCCTTTGAGCTCCCCTACGCTGCTGCTCCCGTTCATTTAGCGGACGCTCCAGCAGCGGAAATGGACTTGTAACTGAAGGTTATGTGCCTTCTTGCCGTCTTCTTTGAGACCACCGCGGTGACGATGATCTCGATGTCGTCGATCTCAACGCCCAGGCACTCCGTGACGTCGCGGACGATGGAGTCTATGATCGATCTGCAGATGCCGCTGATGCTCTTCCCGAAGCTGACCATGACAAAAAGCCTCATGTACAGCCGGTCGCCGTTCATGCGGTAGGTCTTCTCCGCGATGGCCTCGTATCCTCCCACCTTGATGAGAGCGTCGGACGAGGCCCCTTTATAATTTGCCAGCCAGACATGGCCCCTGTAGGGCTCCATGGCCTGATGGACGATCTGGTCCAGCAGTATCTTGTTGAGGCTTATGACCCCGAGATCGTTCTTTACTCTTGCAAGCATCGATGCATCACCGTCCTGCGGTTTTCTTTATTCGAACCTTCCCCTGTCGATCCAAAGGCCCAGGGCCGGATTGGGGACGTAGTAGATCTCCTCTCCGCTCACCACGTTGACGCCCATGGTGAGCTTTTCAGGATCGTAGATCTTTGAGAGTTCATCGTAGTCGGCGCTCTTGAAGCCCACCGACCTGATCTCCTCCTGGGAGATGTTCTTTACGGCATAGGTCACCGTGAACCTGCCGTCGGCAGAACCGTGGATCAGATGGGCAGCGGCGCTCATGTTGGCGCGAAGATCCTCGCACTCGGGCCTTCTGAACATCTCCAGGATGTGCTCCCTGCCGGTGTAACCGTATTTTCTGATGAGCACGTCCACCTCGGGATCCTCGCCGAACCTCTCGACTCCGGGAGCAAGGACTATAAGCTCGCCGCCGTCGGCCATGGCCATCCTGGTCCTGTAGATCGACTTGTTGCCGATCCAGGTGCTCTTGAACTCGGAAGGATCAAGATATACGACGCACTTTTTGAAGGGCTTGTCCACCAGGTCGATGTTCTGCTTTTCCGCTTCCTTCACCGCGGCGGAGAAGCACTCCCTGCCCTCGCCGGCGAAGATGCCGTGGGTCCTGATGTTTCCGCCGGGGGCGGTGGTCACGGTGAGGACGAAGAGGATGGGACGGTCCTTCATGCAGTGCTCAAAGGCGTAGTCGAAGATGCGGCGGACGGGAGTGTCCTCTCTTCCCATCATCCTCTCCATGCCGTAGACGGCCCCGATCATGTGGGACTTGCTGATCATATCGCTGCCGCCGACGCCGACGAAGATGTTCTTGGCGTGGTTGGCCATGCCGATGACCTCGTGGGGCACCACCTGGCCGCAGGAGATGATGAGATCGTACTTGTCGTCCATCAGGGCCCTGTTGACCTCGACGTCCACGGGATCCTTCCAGATGCCTTCGGTGGCCTCTTCGATGAAGCTGCCCGGCACCTCTCCAAGCCTGACCACGCCGTGCCTCCAGTCGTGGACCATCATCTTTTCGTAGGGGATCCCTTCATACATCACATCCCACTGCTCCTTTGAGACCGGGACGTGGGTCCCCAGAGCGGGCATGACGTCGACGCTGACGCCCATGGCGGTCAGCACCCGGTAATAGTACCTGGTGATGTAGCCGGCCTTGGAATGGAACCTGGAGAAATCCGGAGGCAGTATCAGTACGTTCTTGAGCTCCCTGCCTTCGAGAGTCTTTGCCAGCACCTCATCGATCTGGCCGTCGGTAAGGCCGGTGCAGACCTCTGCCGTTCTGTAGATATCCTGCATAGCGTCCCCCTTCTTAAACTCCGCTGTAAGCGGAGAAACCACCGTCAACGGGCAGGACCACGCCTGTCACGAAGGATGAAGCCTCTTCGTTGACCAGGAACATGAGAGCCCCGTTGAGCTCCTCAGGCTTTCCGAACCTTCCCATGGGAGTCGCGGCGATGATCTTGCCGGTCCTGGCAGTGGGAGTCCCGTCAGGGTTCCACAGAAGAGCCGCGTTCTGCTTTGTTGAAAAGAAGCCCGGCGCGATGGCGTTGACCCTGATGCCTGCCCTGCTGAAGTGGACGGCCAGCCACTGAGTGAGATTGGATACCGAAGCCTTTGCCCCGGAATAGGCCGGGATCTTGGTCAGCGGCGTGAAGGCGTTCATGGAAGAGATATTGATGATGGAGCAGCCCTGCCTTCCGATCATGTCCTTTGCGAAGACCTGGGTAGTGAGCAAAACGCCCAGATAGTTGAGGTCGAAGACCGCCCTGATGCCGTCCTCGTCCAGGTCGAAGAAGGTCTTTACGCCCTTTTTCGCTTCTTCCTCGTCGTAGTATTCCATGCCGGTTGAAGCCTTGGGGTCGTTGCCGCCGGCCCCGTTGATCAGGATATCGCAGGGCCCAAGATCGCCGCAGATCATCTGCCTGACCTCTTCCAGCCTTGCCTTGTCCAGAACGTTGCACTGATATGCCTTGGCGGTCAGACCTTCCGCAGTCAGCTCCTTTTCCAGGGTCTCGATGGGAGCGGCGGTCCTTCCCAGAAGGGCCACCTTAGCGCCTGCCCTTGCCAGGGTCTTTGAGAACACGGAGCACAGGACGCCGCCTGCTCCGGTGACGACTGCGACTTTGCCCGAAAGATCGGTCCCGAAGTTGAATTCCATAGTACATCCTTTCATATCAGACAGTGTAGGTGTTTGCGGTGGTATCTCCGCCGTGGCCGGTCCAGTCGGTGTGGAAGAACTTTCCGCGGGGCTGGTCGACCCTCTCGTAGGTGTGGGCTCCGAAATAGTCCCTCTGGGCCTGGAGCAGGTTCGCCGGGAGCTTCTCGGTGGTATATCCGTCGAAATAACTGAGGGCGGAGCTCATGGCCGGGACCGGGACCCCGCTCATGACTGCCGCGGAGACCACCCTGCGCCATGCGGGGACCAGTTCCTCGATGACCTGCTTGAAGTAGGGATCCAGGAGCAGGTTTTCAAGGGCCGGATCCTTGTCGTAGGCCTCCTTGATCCTGCCGAGGAAGACCGAGCGGATGATGCAGCCTCCCCTCCACATGAGGGCGATGCCGCCGTAGTTGAGGTTCCAGCCGTAGGTCTTCGCCGCGGATCTCATGAGAACGTAGCCCTGAGCGTAGGAGATGATCTTGGAGGCGTATAGGGCCTTTCTGATGTCTTCTATGAGGGCAGCCTTGTCGCCTTCAAAGGGAGCGGTCTTTCTTCCGTATTCACCGCTGGCCCTTACTCTCTCGTCCTTCATGGCGGAGAGGCATCTGGCAAAGACCGCCTCGCCAATGAGGGTGAGGGGGATACCCTCGTCCAGGGCGGAGATGGCAGTCCACTTTCCGGTGCCCTTCTGGCCCGCGGTGTCGAGGATCTTGTCCACCACGTGATCGCCGTTCTCGTCCTTATAAGCCAGGATGTCCGCGGTGATCTCGATGAGGTAGGACTCCAGCTCGGTGGAGTTCCAGGCCTTGAAGACTTCGTGCATCTCGTCGTCGCTCATTCCCAGCAGGTCTCTCATCAGCTGGTAGGACTCGCAGATCAGCTGCATGTCGCCGTATTCGATGCCGTTGTGGACCATCTTGACGAAGTGGCCCGCCCCGTTCTCTCCGACCCAGTCGCAGCAGGGCTGACCGTCCGCCTTGGCGCAGATGGCCTGAAATATGGGCTTTACGATGGGCCACGCAGCGGGAGATCCTCCCGGCATCATGCTGGGCCCCTTGAGAGCGCCCTCTTCGCCTCCGGAGACTCCGGTGCCGATGTAGAGCCTGCCCTTGGATTCAACATAGGCCGTCCTTCTCATGGTGTCGGTATATCTGGAGTTCCCGCCGTCGATGATCACGTCGCCGTCGTCCAGTAGAGGAAGGAGGCTGTCTATCATGGCGTCCACAGGATCCCCTGCCTTGACCATGATGAAGACCTTGCGGGGGCTCTCGAGGCTCTCAACAAGCTCCTCAAGGCTCCTGCATCCGATGATGTTCTTTCCCGCCGCCTTGCCGCCGACGAAATCGTCGACCCGGCTGACGGTCCTGTTGTATACGGCGACGGTGAAGCCCTTGGACTCCATGTTCATCGCCAGGTTCTCGCCCATGACCGCAAGGCCGATGAGCCCGATGTCTGCTTTTTTCATGACTTACCTTTCTGTCTCTGCCTATCTCTGCACTCTGGCGTTGCCGGCGTAAATATCCAGCAGCTGCTTTTCGTCGGCAGGCTCCGCGTAATCGTTGAGGGATCCCGCAGCCATGGCTCCGGCTGCCCAGGCGAACTTTATCCAGTCCTCGGGGTCCTTGCCCGAGATTATGGCGTATAGCAGTCCTCCGGTGAAACCGTCTCCCCCGCCTATCCTGTCCAGGATATCGATGGGACGGGGCTCCTCTACATACCATTCATCCTCAGCCAGAAGGATCGCTCCCCAGTTGTTCAGGTTGGCCGAGATGACCTCTCTTAAGGTCGTTGCGAATACAGAGGCATTGGGATATCTCTCCCTGACCTCACCGATCATGGCCTTGAAGTGATCGATCTTGGCGTCGAGGTCCTTCCCGCCGGCCTCGGGGCCCTTGAACCCCAGACAGAGCTGGAAATCCTCCTCGTTGCCCACCAGGATGTCGGCGCAGGAGGCGATCCTTGAGAACGCGTCTCTCAGCTCCTCCTCTCTGCCCTTCCAGAAGGTGGCCCGGTAGTTGAGGTCGAAGGAGACCAGGGTCCCGTACTGCCTTGCTGCCTGAGCCAGCTCGATGCAGGTCTTCGTGGTCTTTTCGCTCATGGAGGCGATGAGGCCCGAGATGTGAAGGACCGCGACGCCCTCCTCTCCGAAGATCCTTGGGACGTCGAAATCGTTTATATCAAGATTCCTTCCGACCTCGCCGGCCCTGTCGTTCCAGACCCTGGCGGCTCTTAGGCCGAAGCCCGAGTCCGCGATGTTGAACTGATGCCTTACCCCCCAAGGCCCGTCGGGAGCCTCTTCTGCCCCCTCGTAGGCGATGTTCCTCTTGCGGAGCTCCCTCTTGATGAATTCCGCGATGGGGCTTCCCTTGACGAAGCGGGTCAGCGCCAGGCATTCATGGCCCAAAGACGAAGAGACGTTAAGGACGTTGGTCTCGGCGCTGGTGGACTGAAGGTAGAACATGTTGGAATTCTGCACGGCCATCCGGTCCACGGGGGTTATCCTCACTCCCATGCTGGTGGGACAGGCGACGGCGTATTTGAAATCGTTTTTGATGACAAGATCCATCGTTGACCTCTCTTAGAACTTCACTATGACTTTGAGATAATCCGCGGGATGGGCCTCGATGTCCCTGAGGACGTCGGCGGCCTCATCTACGGGAACGATCTTGGTGACGACCTGCTCCATGGGGATCTTTTTGTCGTGGATCAGGGCCAGGGCTTCTTCGAATTCGCCGGCGGAGGTCCTGGCTCCTCTGATGTCGATCTCCTTTCTGGTGATCATGTCGGTGGGGATCGAGGTCTCCTTATTGGGCCAGCCGGTGAAGACCACGCGGCCCGCGTGGCAGACTATGTCAAGGGAGGAGCGGATGGCGGAATTGGCGCCGGAGGCCTCCATGACGCATTCGCAGAGGCGACCATCGGTGTATTCCTTGATCTTTTCCATGAGATCGTCCTTCTTGAGGTCGATGGTATATTTGACGCCCAGCTTTTTGGCGAATTCCAGCCTTTCCTCAACCAGGTCGATTAGTATGGGCTCCGCCCCGTAGGCGATGGCCGCCAGGGCGGTGAGAAGTCCGATGGTGCCGGCTCCGCTGATGGCGATGTGCTCTCCGGCCTTGAGGCCCAGCCTGTGGATCCCGTGGAGGGCGATGGTGAGAGGCTCGGCGCAGGCCATCATCTCCCAGCTCATGTCCTCGGGAGCCTTTACCAGCATGTCCGCGGGATGGGCGAAGGTCTCAGCCATGCCGCCGTCCACATGGACCCCCAGCACATGAAGATCGTTGCAGCAGTTGGTCCTGCCTATAGAACAGGGATAGCACTTTCCGCAGTAAAGATAGGGGTCGACCACCACCTTGTCGCCTTTTTTGAGGCCCTTGGGGTTGTCCTCGGGGATGCTTATGATCTCCCCTGCCAGCTCGTGTCCGATGATCCTCGGGTAGGAGACCAGACCGTTGGTCCCCCTGAAGGCTCCGATATCGCTGCCGCAGATGCCCGCCGCCTTGATGGCGAGAAGCGCCTCGTTCTTTTCGGGCTTTCTCTGCTCGATGTCCTTGACTTCGATGGACCAGGGTTCTTTCATGTAGACTGCTTTCATTGATGCTGCTCCATTATGCGCTTTAAGATAGCGATACTGTTCTTTATGCCGCTGACGTGGTCTCCGGCAAGGCATTCCAGGTCGAATTCGCACCTGCACCCAGCCTTGAGGAGCCTGTCGTAGTATGTTTTATATATCTCTTCGTTCTCTTCCTTAAGGTAGATCCTCTTGCTTTGGGCCTCTTCGGCGAGATGGACAGTGCCTATGTAAGGCGCCGCCTCGTCGATGATATCAAGGCTCTCGCCCTCATAGCGGTCATGGAAGATGTCGTAGACCAGCCCCAGATTGGAGATATCCAGCTCCCTGACGATGGCCAGGGCCTCCCTGGCGGTGAGGACCAGATTACATTCGGCAGAGCATACCGACTCCAGCAGGATATCCATCCCGTGGCGGGAGGCTATGCCGCACATGAGTCTGAGAGACTCCTTGAACATTCCGAGCATCTCTTTTGGATCGTCTCCCTCGTGGACATTCCTCGCCTTTGGGGCTCCGATCCCCAGATATCTGCAGCCCAGGGCCTCGCCCCTGGCGCAGATCTTCTCGGTATACTCAGTAAGGATCTCTTCGGAATACTTAGGGCCGTTAAGGAAGACCCCGTCCTTATAAAAACCGTTGAGGCCTATGAGTTCAAGGGGCCCTTCCGAGATCTTCTTTTTACAGGCCTCGAACTCCTCATCGCTCATGGCGTAAAGGGCCGCGGCGGAAAGACAGATGGTGTCGTATCCGCAGGAAGCGATGAGATCGTAATATTTAATGTCTGCGCAGCAGCCCAGCTTCATTGCGTCCGGCATAGGGCCTCCTACTGCTTCGCGGTGAGCCCGCCGTCCACGCTGATGACCTGGCCGGAGATGAATTCCGCCGCGTCGCTGCAGAGGAAGACCGCGGTGCAGCCGAGATCCTTCGTGGTGCAGATCCTGCCTCTGGGGATCCTGGCCACCAGGTTCCCGTAAAAGACCGGATCGTCCAGCTGGAAGGAATTGATGGGCGTTCTGGTGAAGGTCGGGGCGATGGTGTTGACAGTGATACCGTACTTTCCCCATTCGCAGCACAGTTGCTTGGAGTACATGTTGAGGGCTGCCTTGGCGGCGCAGTAGGCCGTGTAGTCCTTGTCGGTGCCGATCAGGGACTTGGCGGAGGAAATGGAAAGGATCCTGCCGTAGTTCTGGCTGATCATTATCCTTCCAACCTCTCTGCAGGTGATGAAGACGCCGCGAAGGTCGATGTCCATGACCTTGTCCCAGGACTCGGTGTCGTATTCCTCGGCCTTTATCAGCTTGTTTATGCCCGCCGCGTTGACGAGGATGTCGATCCTGCCGGTGAAGTTTTTGGCTTCCGCGACCATTGAGACGATGCTCTCTTCGGAAAGAAGATCGACGGGAAGGTAGAGGTATCTTCTGCCCTCTTCCCGGCATCTTTCCTCGATCCACTCCTTGGGACGGTGGGGACTTGCGACTATGATATCAGCTCCATTCTCCATGAGAGCCTGAGCGATGGGAAGACCGAGACCGCCGCCTCCTACGACGAGGGCCGTCCTGCCTTCAAGGGAAAAAACATTTTTGAAACTGTCCATATGACACCTCTTGATGTATATTATTTACGGAAACGATTTTAACACGATTTTGGGACATATTCCATATAAAGTGCGACGGGCGGAGCCTTCCGAATGAAGCCTGAGCAGGTCCCGGACCGGGCGCTTCCGGCGCCATCCTTGAGTTGTCAAGCTCCCCGCAACGACGGCCTTAAGCCTTGGCGTCATATTTGATAAAATAGTTAAAAATCTTCTTGCATATAAGGATATCCTTGTGCTATACTTGTCGATGTCTGTTGAGGACATTGACCGGTACGTCCGGTAAAAACCCATAAAAATCAACCCTTCCGGGGTAATAAAGGAGGTGCAGAGAATGTCAAGAAAGTGCGAGATCTGTGGCAAGGGCCAGGTTTCCGGTAACAACGTATCCCACTCCAATCGTCATACCAGAAGAAAGTGGAACGCAAATATTCAGACCGTCAGAGTCGAGGAAAACGGCGCCGTCGTCAAGAAGAACGTTTGCACCAGATGCATCAGATCCGGAAAAGTTACCCGCGCGATGTAATGGATATAAAAGACCGTCGGTATGTGCCGACGGTTTTTTCATGCCCTCTTTCCGGAGAAACATAAAAGGCAGCCCTGTCCGGGGCACCCTCCGCAAGGAAGGTGCTTTGAGGTGGTAATTACCGCCACAAAAGGATAGGAAACCGGCGTGACCGCAGCGGTCACGCCGGTTTTGTCTCTTGGATTTTGCGGCAAAATCCGATGCTCGTTATAACTGTGGACAAGAAAAAATCTATTCGGCAAACTGGAATTTGTTGATATCAAAGCGTCAGTATTTCACTCACGATCTCACAAACGTTCTTATTGACTGTATCCACTTTTATGGTGTCAAGTATTTGATACATGTCGATCCTTGCAACACTTCTGTCGATTACATCGTTAATGCGGATCCCCCTGGCGATGTCAGCAGAGAGTCTTTTACGCAAATTGGTTTCATCGATCATAAGCGAAATCTTTATGACTCTCGCATCTCCTGTGTCCAGACTATTGATTATTTCGTCAATAATGGA
>Ga0208297_1000405_pt1 | contig 93022 bp, 81 predicted proteins | sample LMS_cellobiose_e_FD_187367 | JGI IMG/M metagenome (GOLD analysis project Ga0208297, IMG submission 187367) | Rumen-fistulated moose microbial communities from Alaska, USA - LMS_cellobiose_enrichment (SPAdes) (version 2) | ecosystem: Host-associated > Mammals > Digestive system > Stomach > Rumen... | reverse complement strand
CCGTCGATGCAGTACATATTGAAAACGGCCCTTCTCATATCGGTCAGCTCTGAAATCCATTCCCGCAGTTTCTCCTTCGGTATCGCCTCCATCTCATCCTCGGTGGGCTCCGGAATGTTGTCCCGCGCCCAATAGTCCAGAGGAACGGTACGCCAACGCTGTTTCCTGATCTGGTCGATGGCCTTGTTGATGGCAATCCTGCTTATCCATCCATACAGTGAGCCCTTTCCAGTAAACTTGTATGTATCAATCCTGTCGAGCGCCTGGTTAAGCGTTTCAAGCATAAGGTCCTTTGCTTCTTCCTCATCTCCCAAGTATCGCCTGCAGAGTGCATTCACCCTTACTGCATATCTTCTATACAGTTCATCCTCCGCCTTTCTGTCTCTCTGCGAGCAGTACCTGGCCAGCGACTGCTCGTCCAGTTCTTTATACACTCACGTCTTTGTCTGAACTTACAAAGTTACACAGTTTTACGTAAAAGGCATTTCCACTCATTCCAGGAGCGAGATTCTGGATAGTTCGTATGTGGCAGCAACGCTGTCGCAATTAAGTGCCTGCAAGGTCATTTTATCGCCGGTGATGGTTCCTGAGTATTCCAGCAGAGACTGGTGGCCGGATGTGCGATACAGGGCAAAACTATCTTTCCCGGACCACCGCGCCTCAAACTTCCTGCAATTAGTGCCAATCATCCCGGAGATGCCCGTATAGATGGTGCACTCAATGCCGTTATTCAGGAATTGCAGCATAATAACCCCGGTATGGTCCTCCATCTCTCCGGTGGTCCCGTTCTGCGTTTTGATGGGGTATTCGCCCGTCCAGGCATAGTCTGAATAGGAATCTGTTTCTACTTTTGTGCATGCGGCAAATGCCAAGCACAGGAAACCCAATGCCGCAAATACAACTCTGTTGATTGCCTTCATATCCATCATTTTTCTTTTTCTGCCATATAAACGTACCCTTTTCCGCAATGCGTCACTTCGGGCTCTCAAAAAAGAAGATTATTTCTATTCCACTCCACTTCGCCTAACAAACTATCATTTTAGAACTGAAGAAAACGAAGTTTGTTTGTCCAAATAAGTATAGAAATTGTTAAACGATTGATAATCCCGCCACCCCCGTTTGACTTGCTGCCATCTTGTCAGAAATGTCGGTGCCGGAGCGGGATTTGATACGGTTTGGACGTGACAATAAAAGGAGATATTAATATGAAGACAAGTTCTAAAATCTGGCTGGCCGTGGCGGGAGCCCTCCTGGTAGCCCTGGGCGTTATCTGTATCTGCAGACCTGCAGCAACCCTTTTTACGACGGCATGGCTGATCGGGTGTTTCACGCTGGCGGCCGGTATCGCCAAACTGGTGTTCACCTTCCGCACGCAGATGTTCCTGCCCAACAGCGGCAGCCGTATGCTCAGCGCCATCCTTGAGATGATCCTGGGCATCATTTTCATCGGCAACAACATCTTCCTGGCTTTCTCCCTGCCGGTGATCTTCGCCATGTGGGTGCTCTTCGAGGGCGTCATCATCGCCGTGGACAGCTTCGACTACAAGAGGGTCGGATTCCCGGGATGGTGGGGTATCCTGCTGCTGGGCCTCGCGGGCGCCTTGCTGGGTATGCTGGGCCTCAGGAATCCGGATGTGACCGCCGCAACGCTCTCCACGCTCATCGGCCTGGGCGTCATCGCCATGGGCGCCGCTTACCTGTTTGCCCTGCTGGGAATCAACAGGTTCGATCGCCGCGTGGAAGGGTTCCGGCGGGGAATAGGCATTGACGAACAATAGCCTTCGTCAGTCAAGGGCAGACGGCTTGGTTCAAGGGCGTAAGACGAAAAGGACGGATAGTTTTCTCATGCGATAAAGATATATATTGTGTCGAAAAGAATTGCTATTTTTGCCGAAATCATCTTTGGAAATGAAAGCGAAGTCCATTCTTATGCTCATGGTGGCCGCAGCGGGGTTGCTGGCGTGCTCCGGGAAGGAAACGAAGTATGTGATTACGGGAAAGAACGTTCCCGGGGACGGGGCAGCCGTTTATCTGGTGGACCGGTACCTGGCCGACGACGTTGACGGCGCGGTCGTGTCCGACGGCTCTTTCGAGATGAAGGGGAAGGCCGCTAAAGATGCCTTCCTGTACGTCGAAGTCGCGGGTTCCGACTGGCAGTACCTGCTTTTCAATGACGGCGTTCCCGTCGAAATCAATTTCGCCGACAGTTCCGTCACCGGTTCGGCCCAGAATGTCAGACTGGCGGCGTGTGAAAAGCGGAACGCCGCGGTCTACGCCCGTCTGGACCGGCTCATCCGTGATTACCTCTCGCTGTCCAAGGAGGAGCAGAACGCCGCCGGGGATGCCTTTGCCGCCCGGTATGAGGACGTGCAACAGCAGCTTGTCGACACCAAAATAGCCATCATCGAGGAGAATATGGACAACCTCATCCCGGTCGCTTTCATCGAGGATGTCCTCGAGCTTGCAGGCCCCGACAAGTTCAAAGAGCTGGTTTATAGGGATGCCCCCTTTGCCAGGCATCCGTACGTGGCAGATCTCAGGGAGGGCCTGGAAGCGATGGCCGAAGAACAGCAGGCAGATAAAGTCAAGAGCGCCGTCATCGGGAAAAGATTCCTGGACCTGGAAGAGGCCGATGCCGAAGGCAACCTGCATCAGCTGAGCGAGTATGTGGGGCAGGGAAAATGGGTGCTGGTGGACTTCTGGGCCTCCTGGTGCAGCCCTTGCAAGGCTGAGATGCCCAACGTGCGCGAAGCCTACAAACAGTACCACGACAAGGGCTTCGAGATTGTCGGGCTTTCCTTCGACAGCGAAAAGGAGCCCTGGGAACGGGCTGTCATCGAGTGGCAGATGCCCTGGATCCACCTCTCCGACCTGAAGGGCTGGAAGAGCGTGGCGGCGGAGGTATATGCCGTCAATTCCATCCCTGACAACCTTCTGATCGACCCCGAAGGCATCGTCGTCGCCCGCGGCCTCCGCGGCGAAGCCCTGGCGAAAAAACTCGCCGAGGTCTTTCAATGAATTGTAACGCGCGTTACAGTAACGCGCGTTACAATGCAGCGTCTTGGGTCCCGGGGTCAGATCCGGGGCTTGTGGATGATCCGGAGGATCAGGGAGACGAAGTAGACGATGAGGCCGTAGAGGATCGGGATCAGGCTGACTTTGATGCCGCCGGCAATGATGTTGGCCGCGACGTCATTGTGGCCGGCGTGGTAGTCCGCAATCTGGAGCCAGCCGAGGACGGTCCAGAAGATGCCGACGACGAGGGCGGCGATGCCGATTTCCTTGACCCAGGCGGGCGCTTTCCACGCGGCGAAGAACAGCGCGATGAAAAGGAGGGTGATCACAATCATCCCGACCGGGCCGCCGGAGATGAAAAGGGTGAACAGGTTCGTTTTTAACAGTAACATGGCAAAACACTTTTTTGTTTGACTTTCGGGTTCGGAATTCCTTGTTGCAAAGGTACGAAGGAACAGCCGTTCCGCGGAAAAAAGAATCCCTCCGACCCTCGGTCAAATCCCCCTGACTTTCGCTGCGTGCCGGTCATCTGCCGTATTTTGCGGAAGAATGCGTATTATTGTATCCGCAATGAAGAAGACAAGCATCATCATCGCCTACTGGCTGGCCGCCATTTTCCTGACGGCCATCCTGCTCCGGAGCCTGGACTACGATCTCTGGGCGGCGGCGCTGATGAGCCTCTCGTTCCTGCCGGCGGCCCTGGCCCTCTCGTTCTTCCTCCCCAAAGTGGAACGGGCCGGGGACCGGAAGCGACGCGTCCTGGATACCGTCTACATTGTCCTGGGCGTCATGATGATGACTTTCCTGCTCATCTATCTGTGGCAGTATTTCTTCATCACGGTTGTCTATGCGGACGATAACTCCCGATGGAGCCTGCCCGCCATGCTGGGCAATCCGGTCTTCGTCGCGGCCGTCCTGGCCCTGCTGGCCTACGGGAACTACCTGCTGGTCAGGTGGCTGGACAAGAAGTACCCGGCGGAGCAAACCGTCACGTTCACCTCCGACTACAAGAAAGTGTCCCTGCGGAAAGGGGACATCCTTTTCGTGGAATCCCGCGATTCCGAGGTCTGGATTACCGCCAGGGACGGCCGGCAATACCGCAACAAGACCGGTATCGGCCAGTGGGAGAACCTCCTCGGCCCCGATTTCATCCGCATCCACCGCGCTTTTCTGGTCCGGATCGCCGACGCCGTCCTCACAACGCCCGACGAAATCTCCGTCGCCGGCAAATCCATCCCCGTCTCCCGCAAGTACCGGGATTCCGTCACGGAAGTCTTCGGCCGTTGAGGAAGCTGTCCGGCGCAGGCGGGACTACAGGGTGAAGGCGTTGAGGGAGGCGAGGGCGTGGCGGTAGTCACGCTCGGCCTCGAGGGTGGCTTCGAGGGCTTCGTAGTAGAGGTCGGTCTCGACGAGGTAGTCAATCATCGAAATTTCCCCTTTGGAGAGGGCTGAGAGCAGGAATTTTCGGCTGTCCGTCTCGCTCAGGGAGCGGCGCATCATCTCCGCGTTCTCCTTCATCGAGCGGGCTTTCGCGTACTGGTTCTGCAGGTCGGAGTAGAACTCCTGCTCGGCGGCGTCGCGCCGCTGCGCCGCGGCTGCGGCCCGGGCGCGGGACTGCCGCACCTTGTTCCCGGCGCCCCAGAGCGGGATGTTCACGCCCACGGTCAGGCCCCGGAACTGCTCGGCCGTCGCGATCTCGCTCATGTAGCCGACCGTCAGCGCGGGGAAGGCGGAGGCGCGGTCGATGGCGACCTGGCGCTCCTCGAGCTCGACCTGCTTGCGGACATAGCCGAGCATCGGGCTCTGCTCCGACGCCTCCGCGAACCAGCTGTCGAAGCGGTCCGGGAAGAACTCGTCGAGGTCGTAGGCGGTCGCGTCGTAGTCGATCTCCCGGCCGCCGTTCAGGGCCCGGAGGGCGGCGAGGAGCGTCTGGCGCTCCGCCTCCGCGCGGTTGACCTGGCCGTGGACGGAGGTCTGGTGGATCCGGGCCTTGTTGAGGTCGAGGACCGTGGACTCGCCGGCTTTCAGGCGCTTCTCGTAGGACTCGACGAGGGCGGTGGACTGTGCGAGGTGGCCCCGGAGCTCTTCCAGGATGGAGTTCCAGTAGACCAGGTCGATGCAGGCCTGCTTCGCCTCGAGCAGGATCGCCTGGCGCTCGGCCTTGTAGCGGAGCGAGGCCAGCTCGCCGAGGTCCCCGGCCTTGCCGGCCTTCATGCCCGTGAGGGTCGGGAGGTCGAAGGACTGGGTCACGCGCAGGTCGTGGCGGCCGCCGATGCCTTCGGCGCCCCAGAGGTAGTTGAACTCGACTTCCGGGTTGTCGAGCAGGGTTTCGGCGCGGCCGGCGAGGCGCTCCGCCTCCATTTCCGCGGCGGCGGCCTTCAGGGCGGGGCTGTTCTGCCCGATTTCGAGGAGGACCTGCCGGACGGAGCCCTGGGCGCGGGCGCTGAGGGCGAGGGTCAGCAGCAGGAGGGATATGGCGATGCGTTTCATGATTTCTTCTTGTTTGTAATCAGATACATAACCGGGATGACGAAGCCGTTGAGGAGCGTCGAGGAGAGCAGGCCGCCGAGGATGACCTTGGCCATCGGGGACTGAATCTCGTTGCCGGGGAGGTCGCCGCCGAGCGCCAGCGGGAGCAGGGCGAGGGCGGAGGTCACGGCGGTCATCAGGATCGGGTTGAGGCGGTCGAGCGAGCCGGCCGTCACGGTCTCGGCGGGGGAGAGTCCGCGGGCGGACAGCGCGTTGTAGCGGTCGATGAGGAGCATGCCGTTGCGGGTCGCGATGCCGAAGAGGGAGATGAAGCCGATGATTGCCGGGATGCTGAGGATGCCGTGGCCGGCGTAGAGGGTGATTACGCCGCCGATCAGGGCGAGCGGGAGGTTGAGGAGCACGATCAGGCTCTGGCCGGCATTCCGGAATGCGCCGTAGAGGAGCATGAAGATGATCAGGAGGCTGAAGAGGCTGACGAGGGCGATGGTCCGCGAGGCGCGCTCTTCGCTCTCGAACTGGCCGCCGAACTCGATGCGGTAGCCTTCGGGGAGGGTGACGTGCTCGGCGATCTCTTCGCGGATCGCGGCGACGGCGCGGGCGAGTTCGCCGCCGGTCGCGTTGCAGGAGACGACGAGCTTGCGGCTGAGGTTCTCGCGGTTGATGGTGTTCGGACCGGCGGCGGAGACGACGTCAGCGACATAGCTCAGGGGGACTTTCTTCCCGTCCGGCGTGTCCAGCATCAGGTCCGCGATGGCTTCCATCGTCCCGCGCGCCTCGTCTTTCACCTTGAGCGTCAGGTCGAAGGAGCGGTTGCCCTCGTAGACCGTGGAGACGGTCTCGCCTTCGAGGGCCACGCGGATGAACTCCGCGAACTCCGGGAGGGAGATCCCGTAGCGGGCCAGCATCTCCCGCCGGGGGACGATGTTGAGCTCCGGCCGCTCGACCTGCTGCTCGACGTTGATGTCGGCGATGCCCTCGACTTCGGAAATGGCCGCCTTGATCTCCTGGCCGAGCGTGTACATCCGGTTCAGGTCCGTGCCGAAGACCTTGATTGCGATGTTCGACTGGGTGCCCGAGAGCATCGCGTCGATGCGGTGGGAGATCGGGCCGCCGATCTCGAGGTTGACGCCGGGCAGGACGGAGAGCTTCTCCCGGACCTCGTCGGTCAGCTGCCGGCGGGTTTTCCCCTTAGTCAGGACGAAGGGACATTCGAACTCGGAGCAGTTGACGCCGAAGGCGTGCTCGTCGAGCTCGGCGCGGCCGGTCTTGCGGCCGACGGTGAGGATCTCGGGGATGCCCATCAGGATCTCCTCGGCCTGGCGTCCGAGCCGGTCGGACTCCTCCAGGGAGATGCCGGGGACCGAGCTCATCGCAATCGTAAAGGAGCCTTCGTTGAAGGCGGGCAGGAAGCTGCGGCCGAGGGAGAAGAACATCGCGAGCGCGACCGCCAGCAGGCAGGCGAAGACGCCGAGGACGGTTTTCCGGTGGCCCAGGGCCCAGCGGAGCGCGACCGCGTAACCTTTCTTCAGCCAGGCCGCCACGGGGGCCTCCTTCTGCTCCGCCGCGTCGCCGGCCTCCGGGTCCGCTTCACGGGCGAGGAGGTAGGAGCTGAGGACCGGCGTGACCGTCAGGGCGACGAGGGTCGAGGTGCAGAGGGAGATGATGAAGGCGATGCCGAGGGGCTTCAGCATCCGCCCTTCCATTCCGGAGAGGAAGAAGAGGGGCAGGAAGCTGGCGATGATGATGAGGGTCGAGTTGAGCATCGGCATCCGGACCTCCTTCGAGGCCTCGTAGACGGTCTGCAGGACGCTTTTTCCCCGGGATTGCCGGAGCCGTTTGAAGACGTTCTCGACGTCGACGATCGAGTCGTCGACGAGGGAGCCGATCGCGATGGCGATGCCGCCGAGGCTCATCGTATTGATCGTCAGGCCCAGGAAGCGGAAGGCGAGGAGGGTGATGACGATGGAGAGGGGGATCGAGACCAGCGAGATCAGGGTCGTGCGCCAGTTCATCAGGAAGACGAAGAGGACGAGGACGACGAAGATGCCGCCTTCGAGGAGGGATTTCTTCACGTTGCCGATCGAGCCGTCGATGAAGCGCGCCTGGCGGAAGATTTCCGAATTGACCTTCACGTCGGCGGGGAGTTCGGCGCGGATGCCGTCGAGGGACTGCTCGAGCCGCTCCGTCAGCGCGAGGCTGCTGGCCCGCGGCTGCTTCGTCACGGTCAGGATCACGGCCGGCTTCCCGTCGTTCGAGGCGAGGCCGATGACGGGGGTCTTCGGGCCGGTCCGGACGTCGGCGACCGCCTCGAGCGTGATCGGCGAACCGGAAGGGGAGGCCTTCACGACCGCTTTCTTGAGCTGTTCGATGTCATCGGAGGAGAGGATTCCCCGGACGATGTATTCGTTGCCGTACTGGTAGAGGGTGCCGCCCGCGGCGTTCTGGTTCATCCCTTTCACGGCGTAGATGACCTCGTCCAGTGAGACCCCGTAGTGGCGCATCCGGGCCGGGTCCATCAGGATCTGGTACTCCTTGATGTCGCCGCCGGTCACGGCCACCTGGGCCACGCCGCCCGTGGAAAGCAGCCGGGGGCGGATCGACCAGTCCGCCAGCGTGCGGAGGTCCTCCATCGAGGTCGTGTCGGCGGTCAGGCCGATGATCATCAGCTCCCCGAGGATCGAGGCCTGGGGGCCGAGGGTCGGGCGCCCGGCGTTCGAAGGAAGCTCGTCCCCGACCATCGCGATCTTCTCGCTGACAATCTGGCGCGCCTTGTAAATATCGGTGCCCCAGTCGAATTCTACGTTCACGATTGAGAAGCCCGCGCTCGAAGCGGAGCGGACGCGGCGGACGTTGGTCGCGCCGTTGATGGCGGTCTCGATCGGGAAGGTGATCAGCCGTTCGACCTCCTCCGGGGCCATCCCTTCGCCTTCGGTCATCACGACGACCGTCGGCGCGTTGAGGTCCGGGAAGACGTCGACTTCCGTATGCATCGCGGAGTAAACCCCCGCGACCAGGCAGAGCGCGGCGATTACGAGGACCGCCATGCGGTTGTTGAGGGAGAAGCGGATGATTCCGTTCAGGAATCCGTTCTCGTGCCGGATCTGTTCCATACGGCTAATGGTTGTGGGTATGACCGGCAGGCACGGCGGTGACGCCGGCCAGTTTCACGTGGACCGCTCCTTCCGTGACGATGACTTCGCCTTCGGAGAGGCCTTTCCGGACGCGGACGCGCTCCCCGTCGGAGCCGCCGAGGACGACTTCCCGCTTCCGGAAATCGCCGTCATCGTCCCGGACGAAGACATAGTGGACGCCCTGGTCCTCGACCACGGCGCCGACCGGCACGGAGACGGCCGGTTCCGCCGCGGACGTAATCAGGAAGACGTCGACATAGGAGCCCGGGACCAGCTCGCCCTTGTTGTCGAACTCGAAGGTGACCGGGAGGAAGAAATCGCCGTCGGAGGCCCTTCCGTAGCTCAAAAGCCTGCCGCCGAGGTCCTTCAGCCGGAAGACGCGGTCGCTGTAGGACGTCTTGAAGTTGGCGTCCCGGATCAGGCCGAGCTGCCCGAAATACTTCTCCGAGAGGTCCGCGCGGAGCCGGAGCCGGCGGTTCTGGCTGACCGTCGCGACCGGGGCGCCGGCCGTGACGTAGTCGCCGTTCTTGACATTCAGCGCCTTGACGAAGCCGGCGAGCGGGGAGGTCACGGCGATGCCGCCGGCCGCGGTCGCCCCGGCGGACAGGGCCTCGTACTCCGCCTTTGCGTACTCATACGCGAGCCGGCTCTGGTCCAGGTGGGTTTCGCTCACGATGTTGTCCTCGCTGAGCAGCAGGTCGCGCTCGTACTCCTTCTTCGCGGTCTCATAGGCGATCCGGGCCTTGGCGAGCCGGTCGCCGGTGCCGATTTCCCGGGAGGAAACCGTGGCGATCCGGGCGCCCTTGCCGACGGCGGAGCCTTCGCTCAGGCCGCTCAGGGCGATGATTCCGTCGCTCTTCGCGACGACGGTCATCTCGTCTCCGGCGGAGGAGACGATCTGTCCGCCCGTGCGGATGACTTCGTGGAATTCGCCGGCGGTGACGACGCCGGTCCGGACGCCGAGGGCTTCCTGGCGCTCGGGGCTGAGGACGATGCCGCCCTCGTGGGCGTGTCCTTCTTCGTGCTCGTGTTCGTGTTCGTGGTCGTGATCGTGGTGGCTATGGGCGCATCCGCCGAGCACGGCGCACAGGGTTATGATCAGGATGAGGGTCTTTTTCATACTGGGATGTTTCGTTGTTCTTTATCGGAAATAAAGCACGGACGGCCGCCTTGCTTGCCAGCAGGCGGCGCACCGGAAGAACAACGGAGCATCAACAGTTGATTCGCCAGGTCAGGACGGGAGGCGGAGAATAGGCGGGAAGGACCCGGGCGGGCGTATGGAACGCCGGGGCGGCGACCGTTACAGGGCAGGGGAGGACCGCGGCGGGAACCGCGAGGGGCGCGGACACCTCCAGGCGGAGGTTGTCCGACGGACAGTATTTCTCGTGGGCGACGCAATGGGATTCCTGCTCTTCCTGGTCCGTTTCCGGGTGGTTCGTGTGGTCATCGTTGCAGCAATGGTCGACGACGCACTCCTCGTGGACGAGGCATACCATCGCCTGGTGGTGGTGATGGGGCACGACGGAAACGAAGAGCACCATCAGCATCGCCAGCAGGTCGGATACGATTTCTATCTTTCTCAGCACGATGCTGCAAAGATAACATTTATTCGCTATTTTTGCATATCCCTATTATTGACGATATGAAACGGACGCTCTTGACCCTCTTCGCGCTGCTCCTCGCGGCCTCCTGTACGGAACCTTTGACCAAGCCGCTGGCGCCGCCGGATTCCCCGACGTTCCACAGCGCGTTCACCGAGGACTTCTCCGGTCCTTCCTCGCAGTATTTCGAATACAACTACCGCCCGTCCGGGGAGGATTTCCGGTATTCGTCCGGCGTCCCGTCGGCCTGGGAGGACGGCACGACCGTGATGCGGTACAACATGGATCCGGCGGACCCCGCCGGCGCCGGCCGCGGCCCGGAGATCATCTCCCGGGACTTTACCTTCTACGGCAGCTACTCCGCCCGCATCCGCGTCCCCGACGTGCGTGAAATCCAGCCCAACGTCGGCGCGGTCGTCGGCTACTTTACCTACAACATCGACCGGGAATACGGCCAGAGCGAGATTGACGTCGAGTGGCTGATGGCGGATCCCCGCATCATCTACGTCGGTACGTGGACCGGCAAGCGCGGCGCCCACAACCGCGTCGGCCGCATCATCAACCTCGCGACCGGCGAGATCCTCGAGACAATCTGGCGCAGCGAAGTGCGCCACGAGGACGGTACCGTGACCCGCGTCCCCAACACGCCCTTCACCGGCCGCCAGAACAAGCCAGCGAAGATCCAGCCCGTCGAGGACTACGACGCCTCCGCCCGATTCTATGTCTATGGCTGGGACTGGTATCCCGACCGGATCGTCTGGTGGATGGAGAACCCGGACAACGGGAAGCGGATCGTGCTCTGGGACTACAAGGGCCTCGACGTGTTCGAAGACCAGCCCTCCACGACCGGCGTTCCCTGCCTCAAGAGCAAGTACCGCCTGAACTTCTGGCATACCAACAACTGGCCCGTCGAGACCAACCCCGACTCGATCGAGAAGCCGGAGCATCCTTTCCCGCTGGAAATCGACTGGATGAAATACGAACCCTTCGACAGATACAATCCTTACCTGTTATAAAATGAACGTAAAACTGATCGGTTCCCTGCTTGCCGTCTCCCTGATTGCCTGCCCGGCCCTGTATTTCTTTGTCGGCCCCGCGCTGGATCCCTACCAGCTCGAAACCCTGAAAATCATCGGGACCATCGCCGCCTGCAGCGCCCTCTTCTGCTTCGTCGTCGGCGAACTGACCGGCAACAACAGCCAGATGGACAAGGTCTGGAGCCTGCTCCCCATCGCCTATACCTGGATCATCGCCGCCCGGGGCGGAATGCCCGCCCGCCTGGTCGTGATGGCCTGCCTGGCCACGCTCTGGGGCGCCCGCCTGACCTTCAACTTCGCCCGAAAGGGCGCCTACCGGCTCAAGTTCTGGGAGGGCGAGGAAGACTACCGCTGGGCGGTCCTCCGCGCGAAAAAGGAATTCCAGCCCCACTGGAAGTGGATGTTCTTCAATCTCTTCTTCATCAGCATCTACCAGAATGCGCTGGTCCTGATGATCACGCTCCCGGCGCTGGTGCTGACGGGCGTGGATGTCCCCTTCGGGTGGGTGGACGCCGTCGCGGCCGCGCTGATGCTGGGCTTCATCGTCTATGAGACGGTGGCGGACGAGCAGCAGTGGGCGTTCCAGTCCGCCAAGTGGCGGATGATCCGCGCCGGACAGCCGCTCGCCGAACTGCCGGACCCCTACTGCAAGGGCTTCAACACCCGCGGGCTCTGGCGCGTCAGCCGGCATCCCAACTATTTCGCGGAACAGGGCATCTGGTGCGCCTTCTACCTCTTCAGCGTCGGCGGCGGCATCGGCCTCGTCAACTGGAGCATGATCGGCGCCCTCCTGCTGATCGTCCTCTTCCTCGGCAGCAGCGCCTTCGCGGAGGAAATCAGCGCCGGCAAGTATCCCGAGTATTCCCGCTACTGCGCGCAGGTCTCCCGCTTCTTCCCCGGAAAGTCCTACTGCTAGCCGGGCTCAGCGCCGCTGCCGCCGGTACTCCTTCGGCGTCTTGCCGAAGCGGGCGGCGAAGGTCCTGGAGAAGTAGGAGGAATTCGTGAATCCTACCATATACATGACCTCGGAAACGCTGAAATTGTCGTTTTCGAGCAGGCGGGCCGCTTTCTTCAGGCGGATGGAACGGATATACTCGACGGTGGACAGGCCCGTGAGGCGTTTGATTTTCCGGTAGAGGTACTTTTCGTTGTGCCCGCTGAGTTCGCAGAGCGTGCTGACGGAAAAACCGGGGTTCTCCATCCGGGTTTCGATGATGCGGGTGATCCGGTCCAGCAGCCGCTCGTCCGCGGACATCTCCCCCTCGTCCATCGGCGTGGAAATCAGTTCCACGCGCACCTCATCCCGGATCTGCGCCATCTCCTCCGCTTTCTGGCGCCGCTCCTCTTTCATCCTTTTGCGGACCTGGGAGAGCCGGACTGCCAGGAACACCGTCAGCGCGGCCAGGAGCGCATACAGGAGGAATGCGCCGGGGGAGGCGTACCAGGGCCGCAGGATGCGGATCGTGAGGAGGAGCTCGCCGGCGACATTGCCGCCCGCCGAAGCGAACAGCCGGTGGCGCCCCGGCGACAGGTCCGGCAGGAAAGCGCGGTTGCCTTCGCCGCCGGCCTCGAACCAGCGCTCCGGGCTGCCGTCCAGGTTGAACTGGAGCCGCCGTGTCCCGCCGTGGGCGTAGTCGAAGTCCGAAAACCAGACGTAGAGGTTGTTCTGGGAGGAGGGGAGGGAAAGGATTCCGTCGGCGTATTCCCGGGCCGGAATGACCTGCCCGTCCCCCAGGCCGACCCGGGTGACCCGGATGCCGGCGTCGCGCTGGTCGAGCAGCGCCGCGGCGTCGCGGACGCCGGCGACGTCGATCCGGTCCAGCCCTCCGAGGTAAACCTGTGCGGAAGGCCGGTCGTAATACATGCTGACGTATTGGGCTTCGGCGTGGATCAGGCGGATCTTGCCCGAAGCCTCATCCAGGATGGCAATTCCTTCCGGCGAGCAGGCCCAGAGCATATTTTCCACCTTGATTAGCGCGGAAACCTCCGTCCCTGCAAAGCCCGGGAGCAGGTATTCCGCATCGAAGGGCGCCCCTTCGCCCGTCCCGCGGATCTTGCAGAGGCGGTTGCCGGCGACGGCCCACAGGTCGCCGGACGGGTCGGCATAGATGAGGTCCCAGACGGCGGCCGCGCCCCCGTCCGGCAGGAACGGCGCCAGGTTTCGGTTCCCGGGGTCATAGCGGTACAGGTTCCTGTCCTGCGTCCGGAGCCAGATCCGCCCGCTCCGGTCCCCGGCGAGCTGGACGACCTGGTTGCTGGACAGGCCGTCGGCGGCCGTGACGGAGTCCACGAGCGAATCCCGCTGGAAGCAGTTCAGCCCGGTGAAGGAGGCGACCCAGAAACAGTCTTCCTGGAAAAGGATGTCGAAAGCGTTGGCCAGCAGGAGGCTCTGCGCCGGAATCCGTTTGAACTGCCCGTCCGACGGGTCCAGCCGGACGGTGCCGGCGGCGGTCAGCGCCAAGACCGTGCCGTCGTAGGGATTCCGCTTGATCTGGCGGATCTTGTTGTGGGCGATCGGATGGACCGGGTCAGCCATGCGGTACCAGCGGGGAACTCCGGGCTCCGGGCTGTTCCCGAAGGCCAGCAGACCGTAGCTGCCACCGGCGTAGATGGTCCCTTCGCCGTCGCCGGAGATCGCGCTGAGCAGGTTGCTTGCGCCGCGGGGGGCGACTTCCAGCGGACGGATGAGCCTTTCGCCGCCGGAGAGGAGGAGGCCGGTGTCACTGCCGTACCAGCAGTTGCCGCCGGTGTCTTCGAAGATGGCCCAGACGACATTGTTCATCCGGCGGGAGGCCTTGCCGTCCCGGATGTTGCAGGAGAAGAGGCCGTTGTCGGTCGCGACCAGCAGGCTGTCCTGCCGGGCGTAAAGGGCTTTGACCCAGTTGAAATCCGCGATCCTGCGGACGGAAGGAAGCTCCAGGCCCAGCTCGAAGAGGGCGCCGGAGGTCCCGGCCAGCAGCCTGTCCGCCCCGATGGGACGGAGTGCGTCCACGGAACCGATGTTCCCGTTGAAATCCTGGACCGTGTACACGAGCGCCGGCGCCAGGCTCTCCAGGGAATAGACCCGGACCTCCGCCGGACGCCGGGTCCCCAGGACCAGCCTGCCCCCGGCGACCGTAACCGAGCGGATATCCAGCCGCGTGTCCAGCGGGACGGCGCTGCAGTCGCCGTCAGCGGCCCCGTAGCGGTACAGTCCCGCCTCCGAGCCGATCCAGACCGTCTCTCCCTGTCGGAACAGGGCGAAGACCTCCTTTCCGGCCAGCACTTCCGGAATCGAGAAACGCCCTTCCATGCAGTCGTATTCCACGAGCCCGTCGATGGTGCCGAGCAGCACCCGGTCGTCCAGGCAGACCATCCCGTTGATCTGGAAATGGTCCTTTCCCCCGTCCCGGTCCGAGCAGAACGTCGGCGCATAGCCGTCGAAGCGGTAGAGTCCCTTGTCCGTGCCGAACCAGACCTGGCGGTGGGAGTCCTGCGCGACGGCGCGGACGGAAAGCGACTCCGTCCCGCCGATGATTTCCGGCGCGGCGGGGCGCTCCGCGCGGGCGCCGGCGGCCAGGCCCGCGGAGAGGAGCAGGACGAGGAGGGTTCTTACGAAAGGCATCATTCCAATTTTGTCGTGAATTTAAGCAAACTGCGGGGGACTTCCTATATTCCATGTCCGAAATGTATCTGAATCCGTCCGATTCGGACATGTCGGATTCCTGTCGTTTCGCTATATTTGTGGTAGATGAGAACGAGCATTACCTAAAACCAATAATCTTTATGAGAAAAGTTTTGTTTGCAGCGGCTGTCCTGGCCCTGTGCGCCTCCTTCGCGGCGGCGAAAGACTACTCCCTGAAATCCCCCGACGGGCGGACCGTGGTGACGGTCAGCGCGGGAAGCGCGCTGACCTGGCAGGTCAGCCGCGACGGACAGACCGTGATCCTGCCCTCGGAGATGGCGATGGTCCTCTCCGACGGGACCGTCCTCGGCAAGGCGCCGCGCGTGAGCTCGGCGAAGACGGCGACGGTCGACAAGACCTTCAAGACACCGGTTTACCACAAATCCGAGATCCGCGACCACTACAACGCGCTGACGCTGAAAATGTCCGGCGGGTTCAGCGTGGAGTTCCGCGCGTATGACTCCGGCGTCGCCTACCGCTTCGCGACCGCGCGCAAGGGCGAACTGACCGTGAAGGACGAGCGCGTGAACTTCCGCTTCGACAAGGATTACGACACCTTTATCCCGTACGTCAACGACAACCGCGGCGGCGAGCGCTACTGCTACTCCTTCGAGTCCTACTATACCGAGGTCCCGATGTCGAAGATGGTCGACGACTCCCTCTCGATCGTCCCCTACATCGTCGACCTGCGCGGCAAGAAGGTCGCCGTGATGGAGGCCGGTGCGGAGGATTATCCGGGCATGTTCCTGAAGATCAACACCGCCGACCGGCAGAGCCTGGTCAGCGAGTTCGCCCCCTATCCGCTCGAGTACGGCCGCGTCGGCGGCTATACGATCCCCGTCAAGCGGGCGGACTATATCGCGAAGACGGCCGGCACGCGGACCTTCCCGTGGCGCGTCCTCGCAATCGCGGACCGCGACGGCGACTTCCTGGAGAACGACCTGGCGCAGCTCCTCGCGCCCGAGTGCCGCATCGCCGACACGTCCTGGATCAAGCCCGGCAAGACTTCCTGGGACTGGTGGAGCTCCAAGCACATCACCGGCGTGGACTTCCGCGTCGGCACCAATACGGAGACCTATAAATACTTCGTGGACTTCTCCGCCGCGAACGGCCTCGAGTATATCCTGATCGACGCCGGCTGGAGCGCCGGCTCCCTGATGCAGCTGCGCGAAGGCTTCGATCTCCAGGCCATCATCGACTACGCCTCCTCCAAGGGCGTCGGCGTCGTCCTCTGGAGCCACGCCACGATGACGGAGGCGGAAGCCGAAAAGGCGTTCCCGCACTACGCGAAGATGGGCGTCAAGGGCTTCAAGGTCGACTTCTTCGACGCCGACGACCAGCGGATCAACGGCGTGATGTACCGTCTCGCCGCCCTCGCCGCCGAGAACCACCTGATTCTCGACCTCCACGGCATGAAGGCCTTCGGCATCCAGCGCCCGTACCCGAACGTGCTGAACTTCGAAGGCGTGAAGGGCCTCGAGAACGCCCGCTGGACCGCCGTGGCGAACAACCAGCCGGTCGACGACATGCCGCGCTACGACGTGACCGCGCCGTTCGGGCGCATGCTGATCGGTCCGATGGACTATACCCCGGGCGCGATGGACAACGCGACCGCCCGCGGCTACCGCGCCGACGGCTCCAGCCCGATGAGCATGGGTACCCGCGTCCACCAGATGGCGATGTACCCCGTCTTCGACGCGCCCTACCAGATGCTGGCGGACAGCCCGTCGAAGTACATGCGCGAGCAGGAATGCACCGACTTCATCGCCAAGGTCCCGACCGTCTTCGACCGGACCGTCGCCCTCGACTGCAAGGTGGGCGCGTATGTCGCGGTCGCCCGCGAGAAGGACGGCGTCTGGTATGTCGGCGCGATGACCGACTGGGAGGCGCGTGACATCGAGATCGACTGCTCGTTCCTCGGCGCAGGCACCTGGAAGGCCGACATCTTCGCCGACGGCGTCAACGCCGACCGTGCGGCCGAAGACTATGCCCACACGACCCGCACCGTCCGCTCCGGCGAGAAGATCAAAGTCCACCTTGCCCCCGGCGGCGGCTGGGCGGCCATCCTGACCCGCTAAGCCATAGCCTTATGAGAAGACTGATCGCAACCCTGGCGCTCCTCTGTTGCGCCAGCGCCGTATCCCTGGCCCAGGTCCAGGAAATCCGGGTCGGCAGCGACCTCGCCGGCAAGCGTTTCGACGGCATCGGCGCCGTCAACGGCGGTGGCGCGACCTCCGTCCTGCTAAAGGACTACCCCCGGCAGCAGTACTCCCAGATGATGGACCTGGTCTTCAAGCCGATGTTCGGCGCCTCCGTCAGCGCGATCCTCGTCGAGGTCCCCGGCGACGGCAACTCGACGCAGGGCAGCATGCCTTCCCACAGCCACTGGCGCGGCGACTCCAACTTCGAGCGCGGCTACCTCTGGGACATCCTGAAGGAGGCGAAGAAGCGCAACCCTGCGCTCTCGCTGGACGCCACGGCCTGGAGCGCCCCCGCCTGGGTCGGCAGCTTCTGGACCGACGACATGGTCGACTACTACATCGCCTGGATGCAGGGCCTGCGCGAGGTCCACGGGCTCGAACTCGACGCCCTGGGCTGCCACAACGAGAAAGGCTGGAACGCCGATTTCGCGAAACACCTGCGCAAGGCGATGAACGAGCGCGGCTTCGCGGACGTGCAGCTCCACGGCTTCGGCAACTGGGGCCGCACCAAGCTCGAATTCCTCGACGCGATGCAGAAGGACCCGGAGCTCGCGGATGCGATCGACGTCATCTGCGCCCATACCTTCAGCGAAATCCCCCTGAAGCCGGAACAGCGCGCGGCGATCGACGCCCTCGGCAAACCCCTCTGGAACAGCGAGGAGCATATCTACCGCAAGGGCTTCGACTGCCTGATCACCATCGTCAAGTGCTTCAACGACAATTATATCGACAGCGGTGCGACCCGCATCGTGAACTGGTATGACATCGGCGCGGTCTATCCGCTCGAGCCGTACAGCCAGGATCCGCCGATGATCCTCGCCCACGAACCCTGGAGCGGCCACTACGCCGTCCGCGAGGCCCTCTGGGGCTATGCCCACTACGGCCAGTTCACCCGCCTGGGCTGGGAGTACGTCGATGACGCCTGCGTCCACCTCGACGGCGGCGGCTCGCTCTGCATGCTCCGCGACCCCGCGACGGGGGACTACAGCATCATCGTCGAGACCAAGGGCGCCACGGCCCCCCAGACCGTCCGCGTCCGCCTGCCCAAGGGCCTCTCCACGGAGAAGCTCTGCGTCTGGCGCAGCAACGAGCAGGCGCAGTTCATCCGCCAGGCGGACCTCGCCCCCCGGAGCCGCACGCTGACCTTCACCGTCGACCCCGGCAGCGTATATTCCTTCTCGACGACCCGCGGCCAGCAGAAAGGCTCGTTCGACGACATCCCGGCCTCCCGCGCGTTCCCGTTCCCGTATGCGGACGATTTCGAGCAGTATGCGAATCCGGCGCAGTACGGCTACCTGCCGCACTACCTGGCCGACCTGATCGGCTGCTTCGAGCTCGCCGAGCGCCCGGACCACCGCGGCACCTGCATCCGCCAGACGGTCAGCGAACATACGCTGAGCTGGGCCCCCGAGTGGCACCACTATACCATTCTCGGCGACGTCGACTGGACCGATTATGAGGTCGCCGCGGACGTCTACCTGAATCCCGGCGACGAGGCCGGCGTGATGGGCCGCCTCTGCGACGTCGGCACCGGCTACGGCATCTGGGCCAAGGGCTACTACCTGAAAATGGACGAACAGGGCAACGTGACCCTGATCCTTTCCCGCGGCAAGCCCAACCCGCGCGAGCCCATCGGCGACGCCGAGCAGCAGGCCCTGATCCTCGCCCGCAAGGACGTGGAGATCGGCGGCGAATACACGATCGGCCAGGCCCGGGTCGAGGGAATCACCCCCTGCCAGTGGCACAACCTGAAGCTGCGCTTCGAAGGTGCCCGGATCACCGGCTACGTCGACGGCCGCGAAGTCGTTTCCGCGACCTCGGACCACTATGGCCACGGTATGGCCGGCCTCCTGGCCCCGCTCCGGGAACAGTGCGTGAGCACGCCTTATTTCGATAATCTAACCGTTAAACCTCTTTGAGACATATGAAAAGACTGATTCTCCTCCTTGTCTGCATCCTGGCTTTCCAGCCTGCATTCGCCCAGCCCCAGCGCCGCCCCGTCACCCCGGCGGATACCCTGAAATCCGTCGTGACGAACCCCGACGGCACCGTCACCTTCAGCATTTACGCCCCGGACGCGCACTCCGTCGCGCTCGGCAGTGACCTGAACGGAAAGGGAACGTTCACCAAAGGCGCCGACGGCATCTGGCGTGCGACGGTTCCCGGCCTGCAGCCGCTGGCCTACCGCTACCATTTCGTCGTGGACGGCGTCCAGGTCTATGACCCGCGCTCCCCGCAGATCAACGACCGCCGTCCCGTCATCCAGCTGACGAAGGGCGAAAAACTCTTCTGGGCCCACCGGAACGATGTTCCCCACGGCATCGTCTCGACCGTGAAGTACTTCTCCACGACGACCGGCCAGGAGCGCCAGTTCCATGTCTGGACCCCGGCGGGCTACATCGCCTCCGGCAAGGAGCTCCCCGTCCTCTACCTGATCCACGGCGGCGGCGACTCCGACGCGGACTGGACGCAGGTCGGCTGCGCGAATGACATCCTCGACAACCTTCTCGCCGAAGGCAAGATCGTCCCGATGATCGTCGTGATGCCGAACGGTGCGATCAGCGTCAACCAGTTCCCGGATGAACTGACCAACGACATCCGCCCCTACGTCGAGAAGAACTTCAAGGTGAAGAAGGGCGCCGCCAACACCGCGCTGGCCGGCCTCTCGATGGGCGGCATGGAGACCAAGGCGACGATTACCGCCCATCCGACCGACTTCGCCTATGTCGGCATCTTCAGCGGCGGCACCCTCTCCGTCGAGGAATCCCGCAACCTGAAGGGCTTCCGCGAGACGAACAAGCTCTTCTTCCTCAATTACGGAAGCAAGGAGGTCGAAAACCTGGCCGAAGGCCGTCCCGACCCGGGCAAACTGACCCGCGAACTGAAGGAATCCGGGATGAACGCCCATTACTTCGTGACGCCGGACTCCGCCCACGAGTGGAAGACCTGGCGCCTGGCCCTGTACCATTTCTCCCAGCTGCTTTTCCGGTAAACCGGTTTTTTCAATAACGCTTTTTTCAGCATTTGTGGCACTTCCATTGCTTGGTTGGGAAGTGCCACAATTTTGACATATACCTTTTTCTCCGTATCTTTGAGACCTGTTATCCTTCTGGAAGGGATTAAGACGTGTATGGACATTACTGTAAGGGAGGTCTCCTCCAGGCGTGATTTGCGCCGCTTCGCCCGGTTTCCGAACGAGCTGTACAAAGGAAACCCGTATTTTGTGCCCCAGATCGTCTCGATGGACATGGCGACCTTTTCTCCGGAAAAGAACCGCGCCTTCGAGGTTTGCGAGGGGAAATTCTGGCTGGCAACCGATGCTTCCGGGCGGACCGTCGGCCGCGTCGCCGGCATCATCAACCACCGGTACAACAAGAAAGTCGGGAAGAAAATCTGCCGTTTCGGCTGGATCGACTTCGTGGAGTCGCAGGAGGTGGCTTCCGCGCTGCTGGCGACGGTCGAGGCCTATGCCCGGGAACAGGGGATGGAAGAGGTCGAGGGGCCTGTCGGCTTCCTGGAATTCGACGTCTCCGGTATCCTGGTCGACGGTTTTGACCAGATTCCCACGGCGTACGGCAAGTACAATGCCCCGTATTACGAACCGATGGTCCTGAAAGAAGGCTACAGCCGGGTCACGGACTTCGTGGAATACCGGATTACCGTCCCCGACGACATCGACCGCTACATCCGCTTCGGCGCCCTGGTCGGAGAGCGCTTCGACCTCAGGGAAGGAACCTACCGCAACAAGAAGGAACTGATCCGCAAATACATGGACGGCATCTTCGAGACGCTCAACGCCTGCTACGCGAAGCTGCACGGCTTCTCGGAGCTTTCGGCCGGCCAGTGCGAGGACCTGAAGAACCAGTTCCTGTCCAACCTGCAGCTCGACCTGATTTCGGTCGTCGTGGACAGGGACGACAGGGTCGTCGGCTTCGGCATCACCCTCCCGTCCCTCTCCCTCGCCCTGCAGAAGGCGAACGGAAGCCTCTTCCCCTTCGGATTCATCCACATCCTGCGGGCCCTCCGCAAGAATGACACGGTCGACGCGCTGCTCATCGCCGTCCGCGAGGAGTACCAGGACAAGGGCGTCCATGCGATGATTTTCTCGAAAGTCGGCGCCGGCATGCAGAAGCGCGGAATCAAGTATCTGGAGAGCACCCGCGAGCTGGAAGAGAACCACAACGTCCGGAACCTCTGGGGCCGCCTGGAGCACCGCCTCCACAAGCGCGCCCGCGTCTACAGCAAAACCCTGCAGTAATGGGCAGAAGGTACTTCATCAAGGCTTCGGCGGCGCTTTTCCTGCTGCTCTTCTCCGTCGCGGCCTCGGCCCAGTTCGCGGATTCCGGGACGCTGAAGCGCTCCGGCAACAGGATCAAACTGGACGGCCGCAAACTCACGGCCGAAGAGCAGACCGTGCTGCTTTCCGACATTGCGGGCGTCGATTGCAATGAGGCGTGGAGCCGGGCGGCGAGCCACCGCAAGGCCGGTACCGTGCTGACGGTCGCCGGCTCGGCCGGCGTCGTCATCGGTGCGGCGACGACGGTGGTCGGCGCCATGACCTCCGCCCTCGGCGCGGTGGTCGGGGCGACCGGCGGGGCGCTCGGCGGTGCCATCGCCGGCGAGGAAGCAGCGCAGCAGGCAGCCAGCCAGGGCGCCGACCAGGGGGCCAAGGCAGGCGAACCGATCATTACGGCCGGCCTGATTACTGCCGGGGTGGGCGTAGCCGCCCTGGCGACCGGCGTTCCGCTGCTGATCGTCCATGGGAAGCGTATGAACAAGATTGTCGCCGGCGCCAACCAGGCGCGCGGCGTGCAGCTTTCCTTTGCACCGGCGCAGGACGGCGTCGGTCTCGTGCTGCGTTTCTGAATTATTCTATGAATTTATGGACAGAAGGAATTTCATTAAGGCTTCGGCGGCGGCGACGGCGGCGCTGATGCTGGATTGGGAGAAGGCTTTTGCGGCCGGGACGGCGGATGCCGCGGTCGGGAAGGCGTGGAAGGGCTGGAAGAAGGGCCATTTCCAGGTGCACTTCATTTATACGGGTGTCGCGGAGTCGATGTTCATGCTCTTCCCGGACGGGACGAGCCTGCTGCTGGACTGCGGCGACCACAACGCCATCGGGCGCGGCAAGCTGGCGGTGCCGGTGCTGCCGGACGGCGGGCGCCACTCCGGCGAGTGGATCGCCCGCTACGTCGAACGCGTGAATCCGGGCGGGCGGAAGGTGGACTACATGATGCTGTCGCACTACCACAACGATCACGGCGGCGGGGAGACCTTCTATGCTTCGGAGGTCGAGCGCGACGGGAAGCCTTACTTCCTGAGCGGCTTCGCGCAGGCGGCGGAGACGCTGGAGTTCCGCAGGGCCTTCGACCGCTGCTACCCGGATTTCCGGGATCCGATCCCGCTGGTAGACGACGGCGCGCAGATGCGCACCCATATGACGAAGTTCTACGATTACATGCGGAAGTCCCGCGGGATGCAGGTCGAAAAGTTCCGCGTCGGCGAGGTTGATCAGGTAGCGCTGCTGCATGACCGCGCGAAATACAGGGACTTTTCCGTCCGCAACCTCTGCGGAAACGGCCGCATCGCCGCGCCGGACGGCCGGATCATCGACCTCTACGCGGAGCGCAAGAAGAATCCGCCGCGCAGCTTCAACGAGAACGGCATGAGCCTCGGCATGGTCATCACGTACGGCGGTTTCAAGTTTTATACGGCGGGGGACTTTTCCGACAGCTGGGCGCTGGAGGATGGGACGACCTTCCGGATCGAAGAGGCACTCGCTGAGGTCTGCGGCAAGGCCAACGTCGCGAAGATCAACCACCACGGGCATTATTCGATGCCGCCGAAGCTCGTCGCGGCGCTGCAGTCGCAGGTCTATGTCAGCTGCGTCTGGGACCAGCTCCACAATGTCGCGCCCGTGATGGAGACCCTCGCGGACCGCTCCCTGTACCCCGGCGAGCGGATCATCTGCCCGGGCATCTTCCCGGCCGAGCGGCGCGAAGAGGACAAGGGCGCGCCCTGGCTCGCGGACATCGAACCCGCCGCCTTCGAGGGCGGCCACATCGTCCTGGACGTCCCGCAGGGCGGCAAGACCTTCAGCCTCACCTACCTGACCGCCGCCGACGAGTCCATGACCGTCCGCTCGGTCCTGAACTTCAATACCCGGTAATCCCTTTTGAATATGATGGTAATCGAGCATATCGGTGAACTGGCCGGCATTGTGCCGGAGGGCGTGCTGCGCAGGCAGGGCGCGGAGATGGATGAAACGGGGATCCTGCACGATGCGTGGATTGCCGTTGAGGACGGGAAGATCGCGGATTTCGGGACGGGAGACGCGCCGGCCGGCGGCGAGCGGATCGACGCCGGAGGCGGCATGGTGCTGCCCGCGTTCTGCGACAGCCATACGCACATCGTGTACGCCGGCAGCCGCGACGGCGAGTTCCTGGACAAGATCCGGGGACTGAGCTACGAGGAGATCGCCGCGCGCGGCGGCGGAATCCTGAATTCCGCCGACCTGCTCCACGGAACCTCCGAGGAGGAGCTGTACCGCCAGTCGATGGTCCGCGTGCGCGAGATGATGGCCTGCGGCACCGGCGCGATGGAAATCAAGAGCGGCTACGGGCTGAATCCGGCGGACGAGATGAAGATGCTGCGGGTCATCCGCCGCATCCGGGAAAGCGTTCCCGCCGCCGTGAAGGCGACCTTCCTCGGCGCCCACGCCGTCGGCCGCGGCTACACCCATGAAGCTTATGTCCGGGAGGTGATCGCCATGACGCCGGAGGCGGCGACGCTTGCCGACTTTATCGACGTCTTCTGCGACGAGGGTTTCTTCACGCCGGAGGACACGGCGCGCATCCTGGAAGCGGGTGCCGCTGCCGGGCTGCGGCCGAAGATCCACGCCAACGAGCTTGCGGAGAGCGGCGGCGTGCAGGTGGGCGTGGCCCACGGGGCGCTCTCGGTGGACCACCTCGAGCGCGCCGGCGACGCGGAAATCGCCGCCCTGCGGGGATCGGAGACGATGCCGACGATGCTGCCGGGCTCCTCGTTCTTCCTCGGGCTGCCGTACGGCCGCGCGAAGGATTTCATCGCCGCCGGGCTGGGCGTCGCGCTGGCTTCCGATTACAATCCGGGCTCCTCGCCCGCCGGGGACATGCGCTTCGTGATGGCGCTCGGCTGCATCCGGATGCGCCTCACGCCGGTCCAGGCGCTGAACGCCGTGACGCTGAACGGCGCTTACGCGATGGGCCTGAGCGCCGAAACCGGCTCAATCACACGCGGCAAGCGCGCCGACCTGATCCTGACGACCCCGGGCTGGACGCTGACGAAACTGCCGTACCTGTACAGAAGTCCGTATATCCGGAAGGTATTCCTGCACGGCATTCCGGTTTAGCCGGCTTCCCTGTTTTTTGCCTTCGGCAGGCCCGGTCCCGGTCCTGCCGCGCCCGCCGCAGCCGTGGGCCTGGGCAAGGTCCCTTTTTGGATGGGGGGCCTTGCCCGCCTGTTTCTTGGAAAGTGGCCCTGGAGTGGCGTAGAAGGCTGTTTGACGCAAAAAGTGACGGGCAAGGTTCCAGGTGTCCGGCGCGAGGGGTTAGAGGTATTGTTCGCGGCGGATGAAGGTGACGGAATCTGCGATGTGGGGGTGCATGTAGGTGTCGTGGGAGAGGAAGGGGACGACGGTGCGGTAGTCGGCGAAGATGCGCTCGAGGACGGGGGAGGTCTTCGCCGGGCGGCGGAACTCGAGGGCCTGGGCGGCGTTGAAGAGCTCGATGGCGAGAACCGTTTCCGTGTTGTCCACGATGCGGACGAGCTTGGTCGCGGAATTGGAACCCATACTGACGTGGTCCTCCTGGCCCTGCGAGGAGGGGATGGAATCGCAGGAGGCGGGCCAGCAGAGGCCCTTGTTCTGGCTGACGATGCTGGCGGCCGTGTACTGCGGAATCATGAAACCGCTGTTCAGGCCCGGCTCGGCGACGAGGTACTTCGGGAGGCCGCGGACGCCGTTGATCAGCTGGAAGATGCGGCGCTCCGAGATGCTCGCGAGCTCGGACATCGCGATGGCGAGCGAGTCCATCGGAATCGCGATCGGCTCGCCGTGGAAGTTGCCGGCGGAGATGACCATGTCCTCGTCGGGGAAGATGTTCGGGTTGTCGGTCGCGGAGTTGATTTCGTTCTCAATCACGGACTTGACATAGAGGATGTTGTCCTTGACGGCGCCGTGGACCTGCGGGATGCAGCGGAAGCTGTACGGGTCCTGGACGTGCTCCTTCGGACGGTTGATGAGTTCGCTGCCTTCCAGGATTTCCTGGAAACGCTTGCCGGTCAGGATCTGCCCGACGTGGGGGCGGAGGTGGTGGGTCAGCGGGAGGAAGGGCTCGATGCGGCCGTCGTAGGCGTCCAGGGACATCGCGCCGATCAGGTCGGCCCAGCGGGAGAGGCGCATCGACTTCAGGATGGACCAGACGGCGTGGGCGCTCATGAACTGGGTGCCGTTCAGCAGCGCGAGGCCTTCCTTGGACTGGAGGGTGATGGGCTCCCAGCCTTTCTCGGCCCAGACTTCGGCGGCGGGGCGGATGGAGCCCCGGTAAAGGACTTCGCCGAGACCGATCAGCGGGAGGCTGAGGTGGGCGAGGGGGGCGAGGTCGCCGGACGCGCCGAGGGAGCCCTGCTGGTAGACGACGGGGAGGATGTCCTCGTTGAACATGTCGATGAGGCGCTGGACCGTGATGAGCTGGGCGCCGGAATGGCCGTAGGAGAGGCTCTGGGCCTTCAGGAACAGCATCAGCTTGACGATTCCCGGGCGGACGGTCTCGCCGGCCCCGCAGGCGTGGGAGACGACGAGGTTGTGCTGGAGCTGGGAGAGCTCGCCGGCGGGAATCGTGACGTTGTACAGGGAGCCGAAGCCGGTCGTGATGCCGTAGACGGGGCGGCCGATGTCTTCCATCTTGCTGTCCAGGTACTTGCGGCATTTGATGATGGCGGCGGTCGCTTCCTCGCCGAGGACGAGTTTCGCGTGGCCGTCGATGATTTCCTTCAGGCGTTCGAGGGAGAGCCTTTCGCTCGAAATGACATGAATCATGGCGTTAAAGAGATTTTTCGACTGCGCTCAAAATGACAGCGCGGATCAGGGTTTCATCGGCAAGGTTGGGGACGGTGACTTCGAGGCCGGGGGTGCGGGCCATTTCGCGGGCGATGGCGGTGCGTGCGCCGTCGTTACGGGCCCAGCTGCGGCGGGCGATGCCGTTGTTCACGTCCCAGAACAGCATCTGGCGGATGTGGCGGGCGGCGTCGTCGCTGCCGTCGATGACCATGCCGAAGCCGCCGTTGATGACTTCGCCCCAGCCGACGCCGCCGCCGTTGTGGATGGAGACCCAGGTCGCGCCGCGGAAGGCGTCGCCGATGACGTTCTGGATCGCCATGTCGGCGGTGAAGCGGGAGCCGTCATAGATGTTGGAGGTCTCGCGGAAGGGGGAGTCCGTGCCGGAGACGTCGTGGTGGTCGCGGCCGAGGACGATCGGGGCGGTGATTTCGCCGCTGCGGATCGCGTCGTTGAAGGCGAGGGCGATCTTCGTGCGGCCCTCGCAGTCCGCGTAGAGGATGCGGGCCTGGGAGCCGACGACGAGGCGGTTGCGGCCGGCTTCCCGGATCCAGCGGATGTTGTCGCGCATCTGGCCGGCGATTTCCTCCGGGGCCGTCGCGGCGATGTCCGAGAGGACGCGCACGGCGATTTCGTCCGTCTTCGCGAGGTCCTCCGGCTTTTCGCTCATGCAGACCCAACGGAACGGGCCGAAGCCGTAGTCGAAATACATCGGGCCCATGATGTCCTGGACATAGGACGGGTAGCGGAAGCGCCCGTCGGGCAGGAGGATGTCGGCGCCGGCGCGGGAGCTTTCGAGCAGGAAGGCGTTGCCGTAGTCGAAGAAGTACATCCCGTCCGCGGCGAGGCGGTTGATCGCTGCGACGTGGCGGCGCAGGGATTCCTGGACGGCCTTGCGGAAGCGGTCCGGCTCCGCGGCCATCATCCGCTGGGATTCTTCCAGGCTGTAGCCGACGGGGTAGTAGCCGCCGGCCCAGGGGTTGTGGAGGGAGGTCTGGTCGGAGCCGAGGTCGACGCGGATGCGTTCGTCGGCGAGGCGCTCCCAGAGGTCCACGACGTTGCCGACGTAGGCCAGGGAGACGACTTCCTTCGCGGCGACGGCCTTGCGGATGCGGGGGATGAGTTCGTCGAGGCTGTCGTGGAGCTCGTCGACCCAGCCCTGTTCGTAGCGCTTGCGCGCGGCGAGGGGGTTGATTTCCGCGGTCACGCTGACGACGCCGGCGATGTTGCCGGCCTTCGGCTGGGCGCCGGACATGCCGCCGAGGCCCGCCGTCACGAACAGCATCCCGCCGCGGTCATCCAGGTCCGCGCCGCCATTTCGAGCGCCCCCGCTGTCATTTCGAGCGCAGTCGAGAAATCTCTGCCGCAGCACCTTCCGGGCCGCGTTCATCACCGTGATCGTGGTGCCGTGGACGATGCCCTGGGGGCCGATGTACATATAGGAGCCGGCGGTCATCTGGCCGTACTGGCTGACGCCGAGGGCGTTGAAGCGCTCCCAGTCGTCGGGCTTGGAGTAGTTCGGGATGACCATGCCGTTGGTCACGACGACGCGGGGGGCGTCCCGGTGGGAGGGGAAGAGGCCGAGGGGGTGGCCCGAGTACATCGCGAGGGTCTGCTCGTCGGTCATGGTCGCGAGGTAGCGCATCGTGAGGCGGTACTGGGCCCAGTTCTGGAAGATGGCGCCGTTGCCGCCGTAGATGATGAGTTCGTGGGGGTGCTGCGCGACGCGCGGGTCCAGGTTGTTCTGGATCATCGCCATGATGGCCGCCGCCTGCCGCGATTTCGCCGGGTACTCGTCGATCGGCCGCGCGTACATGTCGTACGAGGGGCGGTAGCGGTACATGTAGATGCGGCCGTAGCGCTGCAGTTCTTCGGCGAATTCCGGGGCCAGGGCGGCGTGGAGGCGCTCCGGGAAGTAGCGGAGCGCGTTCCTGAGGGCGAGGACCTTCTCCTCCGCCGTCAGGATGTCCTTCCGCCGCGGCGCATGGTTCACCGCCGCGTCATACGGCTTCGCCTCCGGCAGCTCCGCCGGAATCCCTTCCAAAATCTCTCTTTGAAAATCAGTCATATTATTAAACATTCCTTGTAAAAAGATTTCTCGACTACGCTCGAAATGACAGTGTGGTGTTCGAAATGACAATGTGGTGCTCGAAATGACAGTGTGGTGCTCGAAATGACAGTGTGGTGCTCGAAATGACAGTGCGGTGCTCGAAATGATGGATATGTGTTTTACAAGTTATAGATGTCATTTCGACCGAGCGAAGCGAGTGGAGAAATCTCTGGCAATAAGTCTTTCCTCTCTTTATTCATCTGATCAATCAACCAGTCTTTCTTTTTCCTTGACCATTTTTTTAATTGTTTTTCCCTGTCAATAGCCTGGTCAATACTGGAATACTCTTCATAATAAACCAACTTGTCACAACAGTATTTTTCGGCAAAACCTACATTGGTGCCAACTCTGTGTTCAAGTGTCCTTGCTTCCAGATTATCTGTTACTCCAATGTACAAGGTAGTGTCAGTCTTATTTGAAAGAATATATATCCAGTATTGTTTATGCATAAGAGATTTCTCCATGCGGTCCTTCGGACCTTAGTCGAAATGACAACAATTGTTTGGTTATTATTCTATTAAGTATCTAACTATAATTCAATATGATTGTTTACTGATTCAAGGACCTGTTCCTGGAGGTTGAGGGCTTCAGTAACGATGGCGGAGGCGCGGGAGAGGAGGGGGGCGGCGGGGGATTTGTCGGCGAGGGAGGAGGCGTTGATGCGGACGTTGAGGGCGGCGCCGCGGATGGCGGCGGTCGCGGCGAGGGCGGCGACGCCGGCGTCGGAGGCGGAGGCGGGGTTGCCGCTGCGCGCCATCTGGAGCGCGAGCGGCAGCGCCTTCAGCGCGGCCTCCATCGTGCGCAGCGGCACGGCGGCGGCATGCAGCGTCGCGGCTTCGATCGCGGCGGCGCGGGCGGCCTTCTCCTCGTCCGTGCCCTTCGGCAGCCCGAAGGCGGCCATGATGCCGTCGAACGCGGCGGTATCCTCATCGACCAGGGCGGTCAGCTCGGCAACGAGTGCCTGCCCCTGCTCGGCGACATCGGAAAACTCCTTCCAGCGGTCGTCCCAGCCGCGCTTGTGGGCGGACAGGTTCGCGACCATCGTGGCCAGCGCGGCCCCGAGCGCACCCATGTAGGCGGACACGGAACCGCCGCCCGGCGCCGCGGATTCGGACGCCGTCTCGGCCGCGAAAGCCTTCAGGCTCATCCGGATCAGCCGTTCGCGCGCGGCCGCCTCCGACTCGTCCTCCATCAGGAACTCGATCACCTTCTCCTTCGGGTCGAACGGCTTCAGGTCGTCCAGCGACATCGATTTCACGGCGATCTTCAGGATCTCCTCCTCGCTGACGCCCAGCGAGCGCTGCTGTTTCTCCAGGTAGAAGCGCCCGGCGTCCAGCAGCACGCGTTTCGGCACGAGGCCCACGATCTCGGCCCCGGTCACCCGCAGCCCGCGGGCCGCGGCGGCGCGGCAGACCTCCTCGTAGGCGACGTGGAGCGGGGTCGCCTCGATGTCCGTGATGTTCATCGAGACCTGCGCGATCCCGTATTCATCGATATACCAGCCGATGGCCTTGCAGCCCTTCAGCGTGCCGGGGATCCAGACCTGGTTGCCGTCGGCGTCCTTCAGGAGCTTGCCGGTCAGCGAGCCGCCCTCGCGGGCCTTGCGGCCCTTTTCCCGCACGTCGAAGGCGACCGCCATCGCGCGGCGGGTTGAGGTCGTGTTGAGGTTGTAGTTGACGGCGACGAGGAAGTTGCGGGCGCCGACGTTCGTCGCGCCGCAGCGGGCGACGGTCTCGTTGTATCCGTCCCCGAAATCCGGCTTCCGCGCCGGGTCTGCCATCTTCTCCGGCAGGGCTTCGTATTCGCCTGCGCGGCAGACCGCGAGGTTCCTGCGCTCAGGGGTGAAGGCTGCGGCTTCGTAGCAGTAGCACGGGATGCCGAGTTCCCGGAACAGGCGCTCCGCGAGCGCGCGTGCGAGTTCGGCGCATTCCGCGAGGGTGATGCCGCTGACGGGGACGAGCGGGAGCACGTCGGTCGCGCCGCTGCGCGGATGGGCGCCGTGGTGCTGCCGCATGTCGATCAGTTCCTGCGCCTTCTGCGCGCCCCGGAACGCGGCTTCGACCACGTCTTCCGGCGCCCCGACGAAGGTCACGACCGTCCGGTTGGTCGCCTCGCCCGGATCCACGTCCAGCACTTTCACTCCCTTGACGGCGGCGATGGCCCCTACGATCCTGTCAATCACGCTCCTGTCCCTTCCTTCACTGTAATTCGGTACACACTCGACAATTCTTTTCATATCTGTCTTTTTTCTGATTCTGTCCGGATTATCTTCCGGCATAGTAATATGTATCCCTGAAACGTCGCTGCGCGACCCCTCCCTAAAGGGCCCCTCCCTCTTATGTTGCCGAGGGTGGCACAGTTTCAGGGATACATATTACTATGCCGAAAAAAACATCGGGTTACAATTTATAAAGATAATGATTTGTTTCAGTAATGTGGAGATTTGTTTTCATTTTCGCAGTAAAAGCGGAAATAAAGTATCAAAAACGGAGCGGAGGGCGGCGGGGTCGCGGATGATGCGGCGCAGGGCCTCGAGGCGTTCCGCGTTCGGGGACTCCGGAATCCAGAGCTGCAGGTAGCCGCCGTCGCCGTACTTCTCGCGGAGGTGGGCCCGGGTGCGCTCCCAGTGGCCTTCCGTGTCCAGTTCCGGGTAATGGTCCATCCCGTACTGGATCGTGCGCCGGATCACGGTCTCCGGGTCGATCAGGCGGTCCGCCTCGGCCACGATGCGGCCGTAAACCGTGCGGGGCTCGCCGCCGGAGGCGCGGTGGTCCTCCGCCGCCTGGGCGGCCAGCTCCAGCCCCTCCGGGCCGAGGAGCTCCCGCAGCACGGCGTCGCCGCGGATGATACGCCCGGATTCAAGGTGGTGGGTCTTCCGGTCCACGGCGAGGCCCAGGTCGTGGCACGCCGCGGCCGCGTAGAGGATGTTCCGGTCCACGGCGTAGTACGGCGCCAGGTCCAGCGCCCGCGCGACGACCGCCCGGGCGTGGTCCTCCCGGTGGGCCGCGTCGAACGCGGCGTAGCGGGGGATGACGCTGCCCTCGAGGTAGCGGGCGAGGCGCGGGTCCGCGCCGAGCAGCTCCGCCGCGAGCAGCGGCAGGAGCCCCTCGTCCGCGGGGAGCCAGCGGACCTCGCGCAACTGCTCGTACCCGAGCCAGCGCGCGGCCTCGTGCTCCCGCAACTCGACCGCCGCCGACGCGAGCGTGCAGCGGTAGCAGTGCATCGTGAGGTGGAAGGCCGGATAATCCCATTCGACCGTCTCCAGCAGCGCCCCGACGCGGATTTCCGCGCCCAGCTCCTCCCGGATCTCGCGCACGAGCGCCGCTTCCGGGGTCTCGCCCGGCTCCATCTTTCCGCCGGGAAACTCCCACCAGTCTTTCCAGTCGCCGTACCCGCGCTGGGTGGCGAAAAACCGGTCCCCGTCGCGCAGGACGGCGGCCACAACTTCAATGCTTTTCTTCGGGTCCATCGGATTCGGGAATGTTCCTTACAAAGATAGTAAAAAAGGGGGTGGGTCGAACTTGGGAGAAAAGTTGTATATTTGCATCTGACCTGAATGGACATATGGAAAAACAGACGCACGTACTAAACAAGACCGAACTGCAGGAATCCCTGGGTATCAAGGGCTTCTTCGGGCGTCTCGTCGCCGGTGCGGCGTACCGTTTCCTGGAGCTGAAAGAAGTCAACCGGATCCACAAGAAATTCGCCGCCTACGACGGCCCGGAGTTCTCCGCCCACGTCCTCGAGGAAGTCGGCGTCTCCTATGAAATCCCGCCCGAGCAGCTGGCGAACATCCCCCGCGAAGGCGGCTTCTTCACCGTCTCGAACCACCATTACGGCGCCATCGACGGCATGGTCCTCAGCACCGTCGTCGGCCGCATCCGCCCGGACTACCGGATCCTCACGACCTTCCTGCTGGCGCTGATCCCCAGCCTGCGCGACAGCTTCCTGCCCGTCGACAATTTCGGCGGCGACGCGGCGAAGCGCAATGTCAAGGCCCTCCGGCGTGCCCTGGAGCACGTCGATGCGGGCGGCCCGCTCGGCCTCTTCCCGGCCGGCGAGGTGGCGACCCGCCAGAAAAAGGCCCTCCGTTCCTCCTACGGCGGCAGGAAAATCGTCGAAGACATCCCCTGGGCCGAGAACCTGGTCAAACTGATCCGCAAATCCGGCCTCCCGGTCGTCCCGATCTATTTCGACGGCGGCAACTCCGAGATTTTCCACCGCCTCGGCAGGATCCATCCGCGCCTGCGGACCGTCCGCCTGATCCACGAACTCTTCAACAAGCGCGGCACGACCGTCCAGGTCCGCATCGGTGCGCCGATCTCCCCGGAGGAAATCGCCGCCTACGACGTCCCCGCGCTCGGAAAATACCTCCGTAACCGCACCTACGCCCTGCAGGCCCAGTGCGTTGCAGCCTCCTCCGCTGCGGCAGAACCGCAGTGGGACGAGCCCGTCGCGGCGCCCACCGACCCCGAAAAGGTCCGCGCCGAAATCGCGCGCATCGAGGACCGCCGGCTCTTCGACATGGGCGACTACAGCTGCTACCTGACCGGCAGCGCCGACATCCCGGAAACGATGCGCGAGATCGCCCGCCTCCGCGAGGAGACCTTCCGCGCCGTCGGCGAGGGGACCGGCAAGGCCCTCGACACCGATGTCTACGACACCTACTTCCGCCAGATGGTCCTTTGGAACCGCACGGAAGGGGAGATCGTCGGCGCCTACCGCATCGGCATCGGCCCCGAAATGCTGCGGGACCACGGTGGCGTCCGGGGCTTCTACACGGCCAGCGAGTTCCGCTATGCGCCGGGCGTGGAGCCCCTGCTCGGCAAGTGCGTCGAGCTCGGCCGCTCGTTCATCATTGGAAAATACCAGCGCGAAGTCCTGCCGCTGAAGATGCTCTTCACCGGCCTCGCCGTCGTCGCCCTCCGCTTCCCGGAGTGCGAGTACTTCCTCGGCCCCGTCAGCATCTCCAACAGCATTCCCGACTTCTATAAAAGCTTGATTGTCTATTATCTGGAGCACGCGTTCCCGTTCCCGGAAGCGGAGAAGATCGCCACGCCCCCGCATCCCTTCGTCCCGGATTACCTCGCGGTCAATCCGGCGGACCTCCTGTCCCGCCACCTCGACAGCCTTGACAGCTTCGACCGGCTGCTGAGCGCCATTTCCGACGGGGAATACCGGATTCCGGTGCTCGTGCGCCAGTATTTCAAGTTCCGCGCGAAGCTGATCTGCATGAATGTGGATCCGCTCTTCGCCGACAGCCTCGACGGCCTGATCCTGCTCCGATTCACCGACTACCCGGAGAATACCCTGCGGACCATCGTCCGTCCGCTGCCTCCGGAGATGCAGGAGGCCATCCTGGTCCGCTTCGGCTACGCGCCTACGGAATAGCTTCAGCATGACGGAAAACCGCAAGACAGCAGTCATCGGTACCTATATGGGGTCGGCGGGCAGGGTGCCCGGCGCGGACCTCGGAGCCCGGCGGCTGAAGGAGTCGATCACCTTCGGCGGCGCGGTGCGCGACGCGGGCGACATCATCCCCGCCGTCGATCCCGGCACCCGCAAGGGCCTCCGCAACCTCGACCGCGCCCTCGACGTCTCCTGCCGCCTGCGCGACCGGGCGGCCGACGCCTTCCGGGCCGGCGAGTTCGTGCTGAACGTCGGCGGCGACCACGCCTGCGCGCTCGGCTCGATCGCCGCGGCCTGCGCAGCCTTCGGCCCGGAGCATTTCGGCGTCCTCTACCTCGACGCCCACGGCGACATCAACACCCCGGAGACCTCGCCCAGCGGCAACATCCACGGCATGTCCCTGGCCGCCGCCCTCGGCTGCGGCGACCCGGAGCTCCAGGCGGTCGCGCCCGTCAAGGTCCGCCCCTGCAACGTCCTCTTCGCCGGCACCCGCGCCCTCGATCCCGGGGAGCAGGCGCTCGTGGACGAGGAACGGATGGGCGTAATCATGGCCCACGACATCCGTTTCTTCGGCGTCGAAGCCGCGCTGGAGCGCATTTGGAAGTTCCTCTGGGAGCGGCAGATCCACCATCTCCATTTCAGCATCGACATCGACGTCGTCGATCCGGGCGAAGCCCCCGGCACCGGCGTGCGCGTCAAGCACGGCCTCCGGGCGGAGGAATTCCTGGAAATCGTCCATGCCGTCCGCGGCCTCGACATCCTCCGCTCCGCAGACCTCGTCGAATTCATCCCCGCCCTCGACCGCAAGGGCCGGACGGAGCGCCTCTGCCGGGAGGTGCTCGACGCTTTTCTCGCGTAAGCGGGGTTACCTTTCGTTTTTCAGGTTGGCCGTCTGGTAGAGGGCCTGCGCCTCGCGGAGCTGCGGGGCGGAAGGCCGGTCCAGCGGGGTTTCCGTGTAGCGGCCGTCCGGGGCCTCGGTGACCGCGAACTGGCGGACCTGGCGGACGGGGGAGAGGACGGTCAGGATGCCGTCGGCGTAGTAGCCGAGGTCCTGGTAGGTCGCCATGAACGCGCGCTCGCGGAAGTCCGGGGCGAGGATGTCCCGGCCGTAGAATGCGGAATCATAGGAGAAGTTCAGCAGCTGCAGCAGGGTCGGGACCAGGTCGATCTGGGAGCAGACCTTGCCGACCTCGGCGGGGGCGATGAAGCCGGGGGACCAGAGGAGGGCGGGGATGTGGTAGCAGTCCAGCGGGAGGCTGGTCTTGCCGGCGCTCGAGGCGCAGTGGTCCGCGAGGATGACGAAGACGGTTTCGCTGAACCAGGGCTTCCGGGCGGCCTCTTCGAGGAATTTGCCGAGGGCGTAGTCGGTATATTTGACCGCCGCCTCGCGGCTCATCGGATTGCCGTCGTAGGTGATGCGGCCGTCCGGATAGGTGTAGGGACGGTGGTTCGAGATGGTCATGATGTGGCCCAGGAAGGGCTTGCCGGCGGCGTGGTCGGCGTCGAAGGTGCGGAGCGCGACGGCGTAGGAATCCTCGTCGCAGGTGCCCCAGATGTTGTCGAAGGTGATTTCATCCCGGCCGAAGTCCTTCTTGTCCACGACGTCGTAGCCGTTGCCGCGGAAGAATTCACCCATGTTGTCGAAGTAGCTGTCCCCGCCGTAGAGGAAGCGGACGGCGTAGCCGCGCTCGCGCAGCAGGCTGCCCAGCGAGAAGAAGCCGGCGTTGTCCGGGCGCTTGACGAGGCTCTCGCCGGCGCTCGGCGGGAGGCTGAGGGAAACGGCCTCCAGGCCGCGCACGGTCCGGTTGCCGGTCGCGAAGAGGCGGGTGAACCAGAGGCCCTCGCCGGCGAGCCGGTCGAGGTTCGGGGTCAGGCCCTCCGTGTTGCCGAAGTGCGCGAGGAAGTCGGCGCTCAGGCTCTCGACCGTGATGAGGACGATGTTCTTGCGGAGCTCCGGGCCTTCGTTTTCGATGCGGGCGACGCCCGATGCGTCCTGGCCCGTCAGGCGCTGCCGGAGCGCTTCGGCCTCCGCGTCCGGGAGCAGTTCATAGAACTGCCTGTATTCCAGTTTGTTGCCGGTAAAGGCCTCGAGGAAGTCCCAGCAGCCGTTCTGGCTGATCTGGGTCGCATAAAGGCTGGGGAAACTGATGCCGCGGTAGCCGTGGTGGAGCCAGAGGGCGCCGCCGGCGGCGAGGGCGGCGAGGAGGGCGAGCTGGGCGAGCCAGCGGCCGGCGCCGGCGATGCCGGCCTCGCGGAGGTCGCTGCCGCGCGCGAGCAGGCGGCAGACGAGCCACCCGCCGAGCAGCATCGCGCCGACCAGCGGCACCATCGGATACGACTCGATGATGTTGCCGATGACTTCGTGGGTATAGACCAGGTAATCGACGGCGATGAAGTTGAAACGCACGCCGAACTCGCTCCAGAAGACGATTTCGCTGAAGGCGATGCCGACCGCGGCGGTCGTGTAGAGCAGCATCACGGCCCAGATGCAGGCGCGGCGCCAGGGGTGGCTGAGGCGCGGGATGAAGAGTTTCAGGGCGAAGCTCAGGGTCAGCAGGGTCAGCAGGAGGTTGGCCGCGAGGGGGGCGGCGCTGCCGTATTCGTCGGTGATGTCGTTGAAGAAGACGACGTAGCAGGTCAGGGCGGCGAGGACGCCGAGGATGATCCAGCAGAGCGGCCGGTCGTATTTCCGGTCGGTCAGGAAACTGTAGAAGAGGAAGGCCGGGACGAGGGCGATCGCGGCGAAGGCCAGGTCGTTCAGCAGGCCGAGCCCCAGGATCCGGAGGGTCTGGCCGAAGGACCAGTCCACGAGGGTCACGGGGTGGAAGTGGAGGATGATGCGGAGAACCAGGCCGAGGGCCAGGACCAGCAGCGCGAAGCGCGGCGCGAAAAAGCCGAACCAGTCTTTGCGGATGTGTTTCATATGCGGTCTTCCATTGCGGCCGGAACGACGACGTCCAGGGCGGCCGGGACGATTTCAAAACGGATTTCGGCGCCTTTGCGGCAGGGATCGCCGTCGCGGTGGGCGGGACCCTCCGCCGCCCGGCGGAGGAGGATTTCCCGGCCGCGGAAAAGACGCGTGCGGCGGCTCCCGGCGGCGTTTCCGCTCATCAGGCGCGCCGCGAGGACCGGGATTTCCGCGGTCCGGAACGGGAGGACGACGGTCAGGTCGAGCAGGCCGTCGCGCAGCGAGGCGCGGGGCGCGATGCGGGCCTCGTTGCCCCATTGGCCGGCGTTCGCGGCGGTCACGAGGACGGCGGGCGTCTCGATCGGCTTCCCGTCGATTTCGAGGCGGAAGTCCTCGCCGCGCCAGTCGCGCCAGGTCTCCCAGGCCTTGCCGATGTAGGTGAAGAGGCCGCGGCGGGGGGAGGCGGCGAACTTCTCGGCAACGATGGCGTCGAGGCCGACGCCGGCGGTGCAGAAGAAGGGTTCGCCGTCCATCCGGCCGTGGTCGATGCGGACGACGGTGCCGTCGCAGAGGGTTGCGGCCGCGCGGGAGGGGTTGCGGCTGATGCCGAGGTGGAGGGCGAGGCCGTCGCCGCTGCCGCAGGGGACGATGCCGAGGGCCTTGCCGGTCCCGAGGAGGCCGAGGGCCGTCTCGCGGACCGTGCCGTCGCCGCCGACGGCGACGACGAGGTCGGCGTCGGCCGCCCGGGCGAGCGCGGTCGCGTCGCCGGGGGCTTCCGTGAAGCGGAACTCCCGCGCGACGGCGGCGGGGAGCGCCCGGTCGATGCGCGCGACCAGGGCCGCCTTGTCCTTCCCGCCGGAGACGGGATTGACGATGAAGGCTATTTTCCTGGCGCTGCGATGCATGGGCGCAAAAATACGAAATAATAATGATTATATTTGTGCTGTAGCCTGCCAAGCGATGGATTTAAAGGAACTGGGAGAATTCGGACTGATCCGCCGTATCGCGGAGGGGATCGGGGTGCCCGCCGGGGTGACCGGGATCGGGGACGACTGTGCGGTCCTGCCGCAGCGGGACGGGCGTGTGACGCTCGTTTCGACGGACATGCTGATGGACGGGGTCCATTTTATCCTGGACGAGGCGTCGCCCTGCGAGCTGGGGTGGAAGTCCGCGGCCGTGAACCTGAGCGATGTCGCCGCGATGGGCGGGAAGCCTGTCGGGACCTTCCTGGCTTTCGCGCTGCCGCCGGGGCTGGGGAGCGCGTGGGTGGACGCGTTCATGCGGGGATACAAGGAGATCAGCGCCGCGTGCGGGGCGCCGCTGCTGGGGGGCGATACGACGGGGTCGAAGGACCGGCTGTGCGTCTGCGTGACCGTGCTGGGGGAGTGCGCCGCGGGCGCGGAGGTCCTGCGGAGCGGGGCGCGGCCGGGGGACCTGGTCTGCGTGACCGGGCCGCTGGGCGACGCCGCGGCCGGGCTGCAGGTGGTCCTCGGCGGGCTGCCGCGGGGGGCGGACGAGGCCGCGCTGGTCGCGCGCCATTACCGTCCGCGGCCGCGGGTCGCCGAGGGACAGGCCCTCGCCGCCGCCGGAGCGACCGCGATGATGGACATTTCCGACGGGATCGGCTCCGACCTGCGGCACCTGCTGGAGGCTTCGGGCGTCGGGGCGCGGATCCGGGTGGCGGACCTGCCGGTGTCGGCGGAGCTGCGGCGCTGCGCGCGGAAATATGGATGGGATGTGGAGAAACTGGCCATCGACGGCGGGGAGGATTACGAGCTCCTCTTTACGATGCCGCCGGCGGCGGAGGCCGGGCTGGACGTGCCGCACACGGTCATCGGCGAGATTACCGACGGCCGGAAACCGGAATGGGCCGGCTCAAGGGCCGACCACGCCGGATATCACCATTTTTAGCCGTTTAATCGAACGTCTTCGGAATCAGGGCGAGGATGGTATCGACCGCCTCGTCCTCGTCGATCTTGTCCGTGTTCAGGACGAGGTCGTAGTTGTGGACGTCGTAGCGGGATGAGCCCGTGAAGGCTTTCGTGTAGTTGTCGCGTCCTTCGTCGATGCGCGCGATCAGGGCGCGGGCGTCCTCCTCGGAGAGGTTCTGCTTGCGCATCACGCGGACGACGCGCTTCTCGAGGGGGGCGTGGACATAGACGGAGAGCTTGTTGGGATGGTCCTTGAGGATGAAGAAGCCGGAGCGGCCGGCGATGACGCAGGATTCCGCACCGGTGATTTCGCGGATGATTTCGGACTCCTTCTCGAAAAGGTCACGGGACGTGACTTCGGTCAGTTTGTCGCTGAAGCCCGGGGCCATGCCGGTTGCGACGAGCTCGCTGAGCTCGGTCCACCAGTTCTTCTTGCGGGCCTTGATGCGGTCGATCTGCTCGGGGGAGAGTTCGAAGTGCTCGACGAGTTTCTGGAGCACGGTCTTGTTGTAAAACTTGACGCCCAGCTTTTCCGCGAGCTTGCGGCCGATGGTGCAGCCGCCGGAACCGATTTCCCGGTTGATGGTGATGACAAACTTTTCGTCCGTTCTCATAACAGTTTCTTCATATTTTTCGAAAGATAGAAAATATTCTTTAAATTTGTTAAGATCGATGTTCGATATAACCATGAAGGATCTGTTTGATATCAAGGGGCGGGTGGTCGTCATGACGGGCGCCTGCGGTGTACTGGGAGAAACGATTGTGAAATACTTCGCCGCGCAGGGCGCGAAGGTCGTGCTGATGGACCTGGCGCGGGCGGCGGAGACCGGGAAGCGCATCGTCGGGGAGATCAAGGATGCCGGCGGGGAAGCGATGTTCCTGGAGACGGATGTGCTCGACAAGGCCGTCCTGGAGAAGAACCTCGCGGATATCCTCGCGGCCTACGGGACGATCGACGTGCTACTGAACGCCGCCGGCGGCAACATGGCCGCGGCGACCGTGCCCCCGGACCGGACGATCTTCGACCTCGACGTCGAGGCGGTGCGGAAGGTGGTGGACCTGAACCTGTTCGGGACGATCTACCCGACCGTCGTCTTCGCGAAGGTAATGACCGACAAGGGGAAGGGCTCGATTATCAACTTCTGCTCGGAGACCTCGTTCCGGCCGCTGACGCGCGTCGCCGGCTACGGCTGTGCGAAGGCCGCCGTCGCCTCCTGGACGAAGTACCTCTGCGGCGAGTTGGCGATGAAGTTCGGCGACGGGCTCCGCGTGAACGCGATCGCCCCGGGCTTCCTGCTGACGAACCAGAACCGCAGCCTGCTGACGAACCCCGACGGCAGCCTGACGGAGCGCTCCCACAAGATCCTGGGCCATACGCCCTTCGGCCGCTTCCTCGAGCCCGACGAACTCGTCGGCACGCTCCACTGGCTTGCCTCCGACGCCTCCGCCGGCGTCACCGGCACGATCAACCTGGTCGACGGCGGTTTCGAGAGTTTCAGTATTTAATAGAATAGAGGATTATGTACCTGATGAGAGAATCGTGGCGCTGGTACGGGCCGAAGGACCCGATCAGCCTGGACTTTATCCGCCAGACGGGCGTGACCGACATCGTTTCGGCGCTGCACCATATCCCGAACGGGGAGGTGTGGCCGGTGGAGGAAATCCGGAAACGGCAGGCGGAGGTCGCGGAATACGGCCTCGTCTGGAGCGTGGTGGAGAGCGTGCCGGTGCACGAACACATCAAGACCCAGACCGGCGAGTACCTGCGCTATATCGAGAACTACAAGCAGACCCTGCGGAACCTCGCGGAATGCGGCATCCGGTGCGTGACCTACAACTTCATGCCGGTGCTCGACTGGACGCGGACCGACCTCGACTACCGGCTCCCGGACGGCTCGACCTGCCTGCGCTTCGAGCGGGCGGCGCTCCTTGCCTTCGACCTCTTCATCCTGAAGCGCCCGGAGGCCTTCCGGGAGTTTTCGCCGGAGGATATCGAGAAGGCCCGCCGGCGCTTCGAGGCGATGGATGAGGCTGAGATCCATAAGCTTACGCGCACGATGATCGCCGGCCTCCCCGGCAGCGAGGAGAGTTTCACCCTCGAGCAGTTCCGCGCCGAGCTGGAGCGCTACCGCGGCATCGACGCGGAGAAGCTGCGCGCCAACCTGGTCTTCTTCCTCCGGGAGATCTGCCCGGTCGCGGACGAGGCCGGCGTGCGGATGGTCATCCACCCGGACGACCCGCCCTACCCAATCCTCGGCCTGCCCCGCATCCTCTCGACCGCGGAGGACTTCCGCCGGCTCATCGCCGCCGTCCCGAACCCCTCGAACGGCCTCTGCCTCTGCACCGGCTCCTTCGGCATCCGCAGGGACAACGACCTCGTCGCGATGATGTACGAGTTCGGTGACCGGACGGACTTCGTCCATTTCCGCAGCACGAAGGGTGACGACGAAGGCAACTACTTCGAGGACAGCCATCTCGCGGGCGACGTCAACATGTACGGGATGATGAAGGCCCTGCTGGAAGTCCAGCAGAAGCGCCGCTTCCGCATCTTCTGCCGCCCGGACCACGGCCACCGCATGTGCGACGACCTCGGTCGCCAGTCCAACCCCGGCTACTCGCTCTACGGCCGCATGCGCGGCATCGCCGAGCTCCGCGGCCTCCAGGCCGGCATCGCCGGCTCCCTGTCATTCTGAGCGCCGGCGGCCTCCGCTAACCCCGGCCCGCTAACCCCGGCAGTCGCTGCCGCGGCTCGGCAACGCCGGCTCCCTCCGCTAACCCCGGCTTGGCGGAAAAAGGAGGCTGGTATTTCCGGAACCCTTCGCAGTCTGCGACTGCTCGTCCCTCCCGCTGCGCTGCGCTTGCGGGCCCCTCCCACTCATGCGGCCGTGGGCGGCCACAGGTTCCGGAAATACCAGCCTCCTTTTTCCGCCCCCACCCGCGCTTCCGCTCCCGCCTCCGCCCGCGCGCCCGTCATTTCGAACCGCTTCATCCATCCCTTCCGCCGCTCATCCCGTCGCCGGGTGATGGAGGCGGTCCAAAATCCAGCAGGCCTCCCGCAAAAACCGCCTTTTTTGATGGAGGCGGTCCAAAATCCAGCAGGCCTCCCGCACTTCCGCCTCCGCTTCGGCGTTGATGAAATTCGCTTGGACGACGCATCGGCCTTCTACGGTCCTCCAGGGCCCATTGCCCGTCCAAGCGCGGCCTTTTCGCCTCGCTTGGACACGCACCCTCTCTTCCAGCGCCCTCCAGGGCCCATCCCCCGTCCAAGCGAATTTCATCAACGCCATCGCCCCGCACCGCCGCCCGCTTCCGCACCGCCGCCCGCTTCCGCGCCGGCGTGGGCTTCCGCCCGTCCGCCCCGCCGCCCCGCCGCCCGCTTCCGCGCCGGCGTGGGCTTCCGCCCGTCCGCACCGCCGCCCCGCCGCCCGCCTCCGGCGCCCCTCCGCGCGCTCCTGCCGCTACGCATTTGCACCTGCACCCCCGCTGGAGCGCGCTGCAGGGCCTCCACCCCTGCAAATGCGTAGCCGCCACCTGCCCCCGGCGTCCCTCAGCGCGGCCTTGCCGCTACGCATTTGCACCTGCACCCCCGCTGGAGCGTGCTGCAGGGCCTCCGCCCCTGCAAATGCGTAGCCGCCACCTGCCCCCGGCGCCGCTCCGCGCGCCCCTGCCGCTACGCATTTGCACCTGCACCCCCGCTGGAGCGCGCTGCAGGGCCTCCACCCCTGCAAATGCGTAGCCGCCACCTGCCCCCGGCGTCCCTCAGCGCGGCCTTGCCGCTACGCATTTGCACCTGCACCCCCGCTGGAGCGCGCTGCAGGGCCTCCACCCCTGCAAATGCGTAGCCGCCGCCTGCCCCCGGCGTCCCTCAGCGCGGCCTTGCCGCTACGCATTTGCACCTGTACCCGCGTTGGAGCGCGCTGCAGGCCCTCCCGCCCTGCAAATGCGTAGCCGCCGCCCGCACCCGCGTTTCTCGCCGCTGCCCGCCAGACACAGTTTGGGCGGAAATGTGTCTTTTGTGGGCCGGGAGGGGGGGGTGGAGACACGAAAGGGGCGGAAATGTGTCTTTTGCGGGGACATAAGGGGTTTGGAGACACGATTTGGTCGGAAATGTGTCTTTTGCGGGGCGGGAGGCTGGGGAGTTGTGGGGAGCGCTGAGGGGCGGGCGACGTGGGCGTTTATTGCAAGTCGCTGGATCAGAAGAGATTATGAGAAGGACTTATGTGATTTGCTTTATGATTTACGCGTGGCGGGAGGGGGGACGGGGGTGTTAGAGGGCGAAGAAGCGGGAGGCGTTGGCGTAGCTGATGTCGCGGACCATGGCGTGGATGCGGGGCATTTCGCTGCGGGGGAGGCGGCCGGTCTCGATGTCCTCGCCGAGGAGGTTGCAGAGGATGCGGCGGAAGTATTCGTGGCGGGGGTAGCTGATGAAGCTGCGGGAGTCGGTGAGCATGCCGACGAAGCGGCTCAGGAGGCCCAGGGCGGAGAGGGCGTTCAGCTGCTTCCGCATGCCGTCTTCCTGGTCCAGGAACCACCAGCCGCTGCCGAGCTGCATTTTGCCGGGGACGCTGCCGTCGTTGAAGGTGTTCGCCATGACCGCGAAGACCTCGTTGTCCTTCGGATTCAGGTTGTAGAGGATCGTCTTCGCGAGCCTGTCTTCGGAGGCGAGGCGGTCGAGGAACTTCAGGCCGGCGGCTGCGGTCGGGAGGTCGCCGATCGCGTCGAAGCCCGTGTCCGGGCCGATCGCGCGGAACATCTTCGTGAAGTTGTTGCGGAGGGGGCCGATGTGGAACTGCTGGGTCCAGCCGGCCGCGGCGTCCATGACCGCGCCGTCGTAGAGGAAGGCGCTGCGGAACTGCGCGATTTCCCCGGGGGCCGGGGCTTCGCCGGACAGTACTTTCTTGAAAATCAGCTCAATATCCTGCAGCCGGTAGTCTTCGGCGTAGAAGGTGTCGAGGCCGTGGTCGGAGAGCTTGCAGCCGCTCGCCGCGAAGAAGTCGTGGCGGCGCTGCAGGGCCCCGACGAGGTCGGCGTAGGAGGCGATCTCCATCCCGGCGGCCGCGCCGAGGCGCTCCAGGTAGGCCTTGTAGGCCGCGGGGTCCTCAATCGCCATCGCCTTGTCCGGGCGCCAGGCCGGAAGGACCCGCGTGCCGAAGGGATGGGCGGCGATTTCGCGGTGCCAGCGGAGGTCGTCCGCGGGGTCGTCGGTCGTGCAGACGACCTCGACGCCGAAGCGGCGGATCAGCGCCTGCGCCCGGAACTCCGGCTTCCGGAGCGCCGCGTTGCAGGCTTCGAAGATCGCCGGCGCGGTTTCGGGCTTCAGGATGTCGTAGATGCCGAAGACGCGGGCGAGCTCGAGGTGGGTCCAGTGGTAGAGGGGGTTGCGCATCAGGTAGGGCATCGTCTCCGCCCACTTTTCGAACTTCTCCCGGGAGGAGCGGCCGCCGGTGATGAATTCCTCCGGGACGCCGTTCGCGCGGAGGGCGCGCCACTTGTAGTGGTCGCCGCCGAGCCAGAGCTCCGTGATGTCCGCAAACTGGTGGTTCTCCGCGATTTGGGCGGGGTCCAGGTGGCAGTGGTAGTCGATGATGGGCTGCGCTTCCGCGCTTTCGTGGAACAGCTCGCGGGCCGCTTCGCTCCCGAGCAGGAAATCGTCGTTGATAAAGGCCTTCATATCGTTAAAGATACGGCTTTTTTGTATATTTGTCATACGATGCGCCGTATTATCCTTTGCCTTGGTTAATAATGCCATTTCAAGCCAAACAAATATACATTTTGTGCCGGCGCCGTTCAATACATAATTTTATGTATGCGCGCGTCGCTCCCTGTTGCCCCCTTGTCATTTCGAGCGCAGCGCAGCGGAGTCGAGACCCGAGCGAAGCGAGTGATGGCACCGCAGGTGGCAAAATCTCCTGCCTCTCCCGTCCTCGGCGGAAAAAGGAGGCTGCTATTCCTGGAACCCTTCGCAGTCTGCGACTGCTCGTCCCTCCCACTGCGCTGCGCTTGCGGGTCCATCCCGCTCATACGGCCGCGGGCGGCCATAGGTTCCAGCAATACCAGCCTCCTTTTCCCACCTGCCCCCGGTGGCCCTCAGCGCGGCCTTGCCGGTACGCATTTGCACCTGCATCCCCGCTGGAGCGCGCTGCAGGGCCTCCCGCCCTGCAAATGCGTAGCCGCCACCTGCCCCCGGCGTCCCTCCGCGCCGCCTTGCCGGTACGCATTTGCACCTGCACCCCCGCTGGAGCGTGCTGCAGGGCCTCCTGCCCTGCAAATGCGTAGCCGCCACCCGCGCCGGCGCCTCTCACCCCGCCCCCGGCGTCCCTCAGCGCGGCCTTGCCGCTACGCATTTGCACCTGCACTCCCGCTGGAGCGCGCTGCAGGGCCTCCTGCCCTGCAAATGCGTAGCCGCCGCCCCGCCCCGGCCCTTTGCTGGGGGCATCGGTGTTCCCTTCGGTCCCGCGAATGGACCGAAGGCGTCAAAAACGGGCTTTTTCATTCCCTTCGGTCCCGCGAATGGACCGAAGGAAACACCTCGCTACAGTCTGCTATCGCCCCCGGCCCTGCCGGCCCCGCCCCGGCCCTCGGCCCCGCCGCCCCTAGCCGTTTCTGCTGCTGGTTGCCTTGCGGCGCTGGCGGGTAGCGGGGAGGGCTGGGGTTAGGCGTGATTTGTAACGTGTTGGAGTAGCGATGGTTGCGCAAAGTAACGCTGCCGATTACTGAAGTGTTGATTTATTTATCTTGCTGGTAATGAAGTGGTTGCAAATCACGCTTAAGGTGATGGCCAGCGGTCAAATGGAGGTTTTGCCACCTGCGGTGCCATCGCTCGCTTCGCTCGGAATGACAGGGGGGCGGGACAAGAGGGCAACGGGGCAGGGAGGCAAGGGGGACAAGAGGGCAACGGGGCAGGGAGGCAAGGGGGACAAGAGGGCAACAGGGCAGAGGCGGCGGTAGGGGCGACGGCGAAGGGGACGGGGCAAAGGGGTGGGAGGCAGCGGGGGAGGGGGAGCGGTAAGGGAGTGGCAAGGGAGGCTGCGGCGGCAGGGGAGCGGCGGGGAGTAGTTGATAACTTGCGGGGGATTGTTGATAAAAATCGGTCCAAATCGATTAACTTTGTTTGTATCGTTGCGTGTAGTTGCCGCGAGGCTGCCACAGCCGACATGATCATTAACTTTTGCTCAATCAGCGCGATTTACTTGATTAGCTAGATCGGTGAGATTAACGCGATTAGCGCGACCAGCGAGATTTGTTCAATCAGTGCGATCAGCGAGATTAGCGCGATCAGCGCGAGCGAGATGATCATGCGGGGACGGGAGCGGGCGGTGGGATTTGTTGCGGCGATATGCGATTTGCGTAAGGCTATGACTTTAGAAGAATTGACCCAAACCATCAGGACGGTGCCGGATTATCCGAAGCCGGGGATTTTGTTTTATGATGTGACGACGCTGTTCAAGGATGCGGAGGCGCTCCGGACGGTGGTCGACATGACTTACGAGCTCTACAAGGACAAGGGCATCACGAAGGTCGTCGGGATCGAGTCCCGCGGCTTCGTCGTGGGCGCGGCGGTCGCCTGCCGCCTCGGCGCAGGCTTCATCCTCGCCCGCAAGCCCGGCAAACTCCCCTCGACCTCCGTCTCCGAATCCTATTCCAAGGAATACGGCATCGACACCGTCGAACTCCACCTCGACGCGATCTCCCCGGGTGACGTGGTCCTGATCCATGATGACCTCCTCGCGACCGGCGGCACCGTCGGCGCCGTGAACCGCCTCGTCCGGAAATTCCACCCCGCGGCCGTCTATGACAACTTCATCATCGAACTCCCCGACCTCCACGGCCGCGCCACGATCCCGGACGGCACCCCCGTCACGAGCCTCCTCTCCTTCGCCGGCGACTAGCAAATGATTCCTGAACCCTATAACCTATGAGTCCATTCCTGAACAAGGCTTTCGGATTTGATCCCAAGCAGCACAATGTCCGGACAGAGATCGTCGCGGGCATCACGACTTTCCTGACGATGGCCTACATCCTGGCCGTCAACCCCAGCATCTTCGGCGCCCTCGACGGGATGCCGAAGGGCGCCGTCTTCACGGCGACCGCCCTGGCCGCCATCGTCGGCACCCTCGTCATGGCCCTCTACGCGAAGAAGCCCTTCGGCCTCGCCCCCGGCATGGGCCTGAACGCCTTCTTCGTCTTCACGGTCTGCCTCACGATGGGCTACAACTGGCAGTTCGCCCTGACCGCCGTCTTCATCGAAGGCATCCTGTTCATCCTCATGACCGTCACGAAGATCCGGACCTACCTGATCAACGCGATCCCCGGCACCCTGAAAAAAGCCATCGGCGCCGGTATCGGCCTCTTCATCGCCTTCATCGGCATGCAGAACTCCGGCATCATCGTGAACAGCGACTCGACCCTCGTCGTCCTCGGTGACGTGACCCACGGAACGGCCCTCGTCGCCGTCCTCGGCCTCGTCATCACCGGCGGCCTCGTGATGCTCAAAGTCCGCGGCGGCATCCTCATCGGCATCCTCGCCACGACCGTCATCGGCCTCCTCGTCAAGGACCCCGCGACCGGCGAAACCGTGACCCAGCTGACCCGCAACGCCGCCGGCAACCCGCAGTTCGTCTCCTTCCCGGACAGCGTCGCCCCCATCTTCATGAAGTTCGAGTGGCACAACATCCTCTCCTGGGACATGCTCGTCGTCGTCCTGACCTTCCTGTTCATCGACATGTTCGACACGATGGGCACCGTGATCGGCGTCAGCCAGACGACCGGCCTCGTCGAGCGCGACGAGGTTGAGGACATCGACAAGATCTTCCTCGCCGACTCCGTCGCGACCGTCGCCGGCGCCTGCTTCGGCACCTCGACGACCACGACCTACGTCGAAAGCGCCGCCGGCATCGGCGACGGCGGCCGCACCGGCCTCACCGCCTTCTCGATCGCCGTCTGCTTCGGCCTCGCGCTGCTCTTCTCGCCGATCTTCCTCGCGATCCCGAGCGCCGCGACCGCCCCGGCCCTGATCATCGTCGGCGTCATGATGATGCCGTCCGTGACCCGCATCCACTGGGAGGACTACTGCCGCAGCATCCCGGCGTTCCTGACGATCGCCTTCATGCCGCTCGCGTACTCGATCTCCGACGGTATCCTGATCGGCGTCATCGCCTATGTCGTGATGCACGCGATCGCCGGCCGCTTCAAGGACATTTCGGTCACGATGTGGATCCTGGCGGTGCTGTTTGTGTTGCGGTACATCTTCATATAGAGATTTCTCCGCTCGCTTCGCTCGGTCGAAATGACAAATAAGCGCTCGGTCGAAATGACAGGAAAGCGACTGTTATTGCTGCTGGCGGTCGGTCTTCTCGCACTCGGGGGGTGCGGGAAGATCGCCGTGAGCCGCGAATATACGACGCGGATCATTTCCGTCGGCGGGGAGGACAAGTTCAAGATATTCAGCGCGAAAGAGATGATCGCCGAATACCTCCACACCCTCGGGCGGAGCGTCGGGGCGAGCGTCCGGATGCAGGGCCGCTCGACCGAGGACTGCGACCGGAAGATGCGCGCCGACTTCCAGGACTGGATCTCCCGCATCGACCGGCGCGAAATCGACACGATCGTCGAGAACACCGGCCTGAACACGATGGAGTTCCTTCTCGAGTGCGTCTATTACGACGAATTCCTCGAAGAATACGTCCCCGTGGACTCCTGGCACTACCAGTACCAGTACTGATTCCGGCGTTCGTCGAAGAAAAACGCCCGTTGGTCGAAAACCGGCCGGCGGGTGTTTTTTATTGCCGTACTTTCGCTTCGAAAAAAAATCAGAAGCGAATATGAAAAAGATACTGATCCTTTTGGCCACGATGCTGTCCGCAGCGGCGGCGCTGGCCCAGACGACGGTCCGGGGCACCATCCTCGACGCCGCGACCCGCGAGGGGGAACCCTACGCCATCGTCGAGTTCTTCAAAGCCGGAGAAGAAGACAAGCCGATCGCCTTCGCGACGACCGACGAGGCCGGAAAATTCTCCATCACGTTCACCGTCAAGGGCGACTGCATCCTGCTCTTCAACAACCTCGGCCGCAAGCAGATCCGCCGGGAATTCACCATCGCGGACCAGCCCGAGATCGACCTCGGCACCTTCCTCGCCGAGGACGACGCCGAGCTGCTGAAAGGCGGCACCGTGACCGCCCAGCGCCCGCTCGTCAAGATGGAGGTCGACAAAATGACCTACGACGTCGCCGCGGACGTGGACGCGAAGACCTCGACCGTGCTCGACATGCTCCGCAAAGTCCCGATGGTCTCCGTGGACGGCCAGGACCGCATCACGGTCAACGGCTCCTCCAGCTTCCAGGTCTATGTCGACGGCAAGCCGAACCAGATGATGTCCCAGAACGCCTCGACCGTCTTCAAGATGATGCCGGCGAGCGCCGTGAAGAACATCGAGGTCGTGACGAATCCCGGCGTCCGCTATGACGCCGAGGGCGTCGGCGGCGTGCTGAACATCACGACCAACCGCGCCGCGACCGGCGGCGCCAGCGTCGCCGACGGCGTCTACGGCACTCTGACCGGGATGGCCTCGACCCGCGGCTACGGCGGCGGCCTCTTCGGCGGCTTCCAGAAGGGCAAGTTCGCCCTCAGCCTGAATCTCAACGCGATGGAGAACATCCTCGGCGAGACGCAGACGGACATGACCCGCGTCCAGGACGGCGGCATGACGACCGCGGTCCGCTCCGCCACGGACCTCCGCTCGCCGATCCGCATCGGCAACCTGAGCGCCAGCTACGAGATCGACACCCTGAACCTCGTCTCCGTGACCGTCGGCCTGATGGGCCTCGGCGCGACCACGGACGGCACCTCCGCCACCGAAATGACCCTCCCGGGTCTCGGCACCTTCGGCTACGAGGGCACGACCTACAGCCGGATGCGGAGCAACACCGTCAACCTCAGCGCGGACTACCAGCACCTCTGGGCGGACGTCCCGGCCCGCAGCTTCATCCTCTCCTACCAGTACGAGGGCGCCCCGACCACCAACGACACCCGCAACACCTTCGGCGGCGCCGCCTTCCCCGGCTTCGACCTGACCGACCGCCGCACCGACGCGCGCCAGAACTCCGTCAGCCACACGGCCCAGGCCGACTTCACGACCCCGCTCGGCGACCGCCTCACCGTCTCGACCGGCGCGAAGTTCCTCCACCGCCACAACTCCTCCGCCCAGACGGACTACCTCCGCCGCGGCGACGCCTACGTCGAGAATCCCGCCTCGAGCCTCGACTACGACTTCTACAACCGCATCGGAGCGGCCTACAGCGAGCTTTCCGGCAACTTCGGAACGGTCGGCGCGAAGGCCGGCGTCCGCTACGAGCACACCTGGCAGTCCTACCGCTCCACCGCCATGGCGGCCCCCTTCCACATCGACTACGGCAACCTCGTCCCGATGGCGAGCCTGCAGTACAGCCCCGCCCCGACCCGCAACATCGGCCTGAGCTACAACCTGCGCATCAGCCGCCCCGGCATCAGCTACCTCAACCCCTACGTCAACACCTCCGACCCGACCGCCCGTTCCTACGGCAACACGGACCTTGACGCGGAGCGCAGCCACACCGTCAGCCTGGTATTCAACACCTTCGGCCCCAAACTGACCCTGAACGCGACCCTCCGCCACAGCTTCACCCCCAACGGCATCTCCGCCTACAGCTTCTACGACGCGGACAACCTGCTCAACACGACCTACGGCAACATCGTCCGCAGCCGCGACACCGGTCTCAACGTCTTCGCGATGCTGACCCCCGGCCAGAAGACCCGCATCATCCTGAACGGCGGCGCCGGCTACACGGACCTCCGCAGTGCGACCCTCCGCCAGTCCAACGCGGGCTGGAACTACAACGCGATGCTCGGCGTCCAGCAGACCCTCCCCGCGGACTTCCGCCTCAGCGCGAACCTGATCGCCGCCGGCCGCAGCGTAAACCTCCAGGGCTGGAGCAGCGGCATCTCCCTCGCCACGCTCGGCCTGACCCGCACCTTCCTCGACGACCGCCTCAGCGTATCGCTGAACGGCATTTCCCCGCTCGCGAAGGGCGGCCGCCTCGCGATGGAATCCCACACCCGCGGCAACGGCTTCACGACCGACATGTCCACCCGCATCCCCCTCGCGCAGGCGACGCTGAACGTCAGCTGGACCTTCGGCCGCCAGGGCGCCGGCGCGAAGCGCGCCCGCCGCACCATCGAGAACGAAAGCCAGCTCAACGCGACCTCGACCGCCGAAACCATGGGCTCCGTCCTCACGATGTAACGGCCATTTTTATTATCTTTGTCCGGAATGAAAAAGGACATCATCATAGACGTGACGCAGGGGCTGTCGTGGGCGGCCCTCTGCGTCATGCCGTCGCTGATCAGCCTGGGTGTCGTCGGCTCGCTCCCGGAGGCGCTGACCGTCCTGAAAGTGACCTTCCGGACGCTCCTGCCGCTGATCCTGATCTATTTCCTGAACTACTACCTGCTGATTCCGAAGCTGCTGTATCCGGGCGGCCGGCGGAAGGGGTGGTTCTACGGGGTGAACGCGCTGCTGATCCTCGCGCTGAACTTCCGCTTCGTCTTCCAGCGCGGCGAAATCCCCCAGGAGGTGCTGGACGCCTTCGGCATCGAACGCCTCTGGACCTTCTACCTCATCTCGGTCCTGATGATCGTCGCCTCGCAGGTCATCATCATCCTGCTCGCCCTCGGCATCCGCAACATCCGCCGGAACCAGGAGATGCGCGTCGCCTTCGAGCGGCAGCGGCGCGAGACCGCCGAGGCCGAGCTCGTCTGGCTGAAGCACCAGCTGAGCCCCCATTTCCTCTTCAACACGCTGAACAACATCTCCTCCCTGACCCAGATCGACCCGGACCAGGCCCAGGAGCGCATCGGCCAGCTGAGCGACCTGCTGCGCTATGCGCTGTACGACAGCGAGGCGGCGCAGGTCCCGCTCGCGGCGGAGATGGCGTTCATGGACAACTACGTGGACCTGATGGCGATGCGCTGCAACGGCCAGGCGACGGTCGAGAAGGACTTCGCCGTCCCCGCCGAGCCCGCCGAAATCGCGCCGCTGCTCTTCATCTCGCTGGTCGAGAATGCGTTCAAGCACGGCGTCAACGCGCGCTACCCGTCGTTCGTGCGGCTCGCGATGCGGCTGGAGACGCCCGGCCCGGAGGGCCGGCGCCGCGTCGTCTTCCGCTGCGAGAATTCGCTGTTCGAGAAGCAGGGAACCGACCACATCGGCTCCGGCATCGGGCTGGAGAATATGCGGCGCCGGCTGGAGCTGCTGTATCCCGGAAAATATACCTACGCGCAGAGCGCCTCCGAGGGGTGCTGGCGGGTAGAGGTAACGATTGAAGTATGAATCCGTTGCGCTGTGTGATCGTGGACGACGAACCGCTGGCGGTGAAGCTGCTGGAGGGCTTCGTCGCGCGCACGCCGTTCCTCGCGCTGGCGGGCTCCTTTACGGACCCCGTCGCGGCGATGACGGCGATCCGCGCGGAGCGCCCGGAGCTGGTGTTCCTGGACATCCAGATGCCGGACCTCGACGGGATGGAGCTGTCGCGGATGATTCCGCCGGAGACGAAAATCGTCTTCACGACGGCGTTCAAGCAGTATGCCTTCGAGAGTTACGAGGTCTCCGCGCTGGACTTCCTGCTGAAGCCCGTCCGCTACCAGAAGTTCCTGGCGGCGGCGGAGAAGGCGCGGGAGTGGTTCGAGGGGCGGAGATTTCTCGACTCGCTGCGCTCGCTCGAAATGACAGGGAAAGAGATGGCAGATTCAGAGGGGATTTTCCTGAAGGCGGAGGGGGAGTACCGGAAGGTGCGGCTGGAGGAGATCGTGTGCGTGGAGGGGATGAAAGACTATGTGCTGGTGTATCTGGTGGGGGAGAAGCAGCCGCTGGTCGTGCACACGACGATGAAGGCGATGGAGGAGCTGCTGCCGCCGCAGGGGTTCATGCGCATCCACCGCTCCGCCATCGTCGCGCTGGGGCAGATCCGCTCCGTGTCCCCGTCGGGGGACATCGTCGCGGGGGACCGCTTTCTCCATGTGTCGGAAGGGTACCGGGCGGCTTTCGACGCGTATCTGGAGGGGCATTCGCTGCGGTAGGAAATTATTCGTATATTGCGGCGTGGAAAAGCGGTATGATCCGAAGGCGACGCGGTGGTACGCGGTCAAGACGTTTTACCAGAAACTGTTCAAGATCAAGCAGGAACTGGATGAGGCGGGGTGCCGGACGTATGTCGCGATGCGGGTCGAGGAGATTTACAAGGCCGGGCGGCTGCAATATGTCGAGAAGCCGCTGGTCGCTTCGCTCCTGTTCGTGGAGTGCAGCGCCGAGTTCCTGATGGCGTTCAAGCGCGCCCACGACAGCGAAATGATGTTCTACTCCGCCGCCGACGCCTACCGCCCGGCGCCGATCGACGACGCCCAGATGCGCAGCTTCATCCTCGTGACCGCCCCGAACCGCGAGACCCGCATCGAATTCCTCGGGGAGTCCGTGCCCGATTTCAGGCGCGGCGAACACGTCCGCGTCCGCGACGGCATCTACAAAGGCGCGGAAGGTTACATCAAGAAAATCAAGTCCGACCGCAAGCTGCTCGTCGAAATTACCGGCATCGCCGTCGTCGCCGTCTCTTACATCCATCCCTCCCTGCTCGAAAAGATTGCCTGAAACCTTTCATTTTTTTTGATAAATCAAAGAAAATGAGTAATTTTGCAATTGCTTTTTTGGTGAATTTTCCAAAGAAGAAAGGGGTCCCCGGAAAGTACCTGTGGAGACAGGCAACTCCGGAGAGCGGGAGGCCCACCCCGCGGGACTTGGCATCGCTGCGCCTCTCGCTGTTCGATGGCCTGATTATCAGCCTCTTACGCGTGCGCGCAGGAGTGGGAGGTATATCCTGACAATCCAATCTCAATGAAAATCGCAGTCGCCGGCACCGGATATGTCGGCCTGAGCATCGCGACGCTCCTCGCCCAGCACCACGAAGTGGTGGCCGTGGACGTCATCCCTGAAAAAGTCGAAAAAATCAACCGCCGGCAGAGTCCGATCCAGGACGAGTACCTGGAGCGCTACCTCGCCGAGAAGCCGCTGGACCTCGTCGCTACGCTCGACGGGCGCGCCGCCTACCGCGACGCCGCCTTCGTCGTGATCGCCGCCCCGACCAACTACGACCCGAAAAAAAACTTCTTCGACACGACCCACGTCGAGGAAGTCATCGAGCTGGTCCTCGAGGTCAATCCGGACGCCGTGATGGTCATCAAGTCGACCGTCCCCGTCGGCTACACCCGCCACGCCCGCGAGAAGTTCTCCTACCGCGAGCGCCAGGCCGACGGCACGATGAAGGTCGTCGTCCCCCGCATCATCTTCGCCCCGGAGTTCCTCCGCGAGTCCAAGGCCCTCTACGACAACCTCTACCCCTCCCGCATCATCGTCGGCTTCGACGATCCTTCCCTGGAAGCCGCCGCCCACACCTTCGCTGCCCTGATCCGCGAGGGCGCGCTGAAGGAGGACGTCCCCGTCCTCTTCATGGGCGCGACGGAGGCGGAGGCGGTCAAGCTCTTCGCCAACACCTACCTGGCCCTGCGCGTCAGCTACTTCAACGAGCTCGACACCTACGCCGAAATGAAGGGCCTCGACACGCAGGCCATCATCGAAGGCGTCTGCCTCGACCCGCGCATCGGCGCCCACTACAACAACCCCAGCTTCGGCTACGGCGGCTACTGCCTCCCCAAGGACACGAAGCAGCTCCTCGCGAACTTCAACGACGTCCCCGAGAACCTGATCAAGGCCATCGTCGAGAGCAACCGGACCCGCAAGGACTACATCGCGGACCGCGTCCTCGGCAAGGCCGGCTACTATACCGCCTCCAGCGCCTTCGACACCGCCAAGGAACGCGAGGTGACCGTCGGCGTCTACCGCCTCACGATGAAGACCGGCTCGGACAATTTCCGCCAGTCCGCCATCCAGGGCATCATGAAGCGCATCAAGGCCAAGGGCGCGAAGGTCATCATCTTCGAGCCCGCCCTCGAGGACGGCACGACCTTCTTCGGCAGCCGCGTGGTCAACGACCTCGCCGCCTTCAAGGCCCAGTCCGACGCCATCATCGCCAACCGCTACGACGCCGTCCTCGACGACGTCGCCCCGAAAGTCTATACCCGCGACATCTTCAAACGTGACTAAGCCTGTCATTTCGAGCGAATAAGCTTGTCATTTCGAGCGAAGTCGAGAAATCTAATTCTATGCAAAGAACCATTGTCATCACCGGCGGCGCCGGTTTCATCGGCTCGCACGTCGTGCGGCTGTTCGTGAACAAATACCCGGAGTACCGGATCATCAACCTCGACAAACTGACCTACGCCGGCAACCTCGCGAACCTGAAGGACATCGAGGACCGCCCGAACTACCGTTTCGTCCGCCTCGACATCTGCGATTTCGACGGTGTCCTGAAGCTTCTACAGGAGGAGCACGTCGACGGTATCATCCACCTCGCCGCCGAGTCCCACGTGGACCGCAGCATCAAGGATCCCTTCACCTTCGCCCAGACCAACGTCATGGGCACCCTCTCCCTCCTCCAGGCCGCGAAGGCGTATTGGGAGCCGCTGGGGTACGAGATCTCTCCGCGCGCTTCGCTTGGTCGAGATGACAGTGGGTCACGCGCTTCGCTTGGTCGAGATGACAGTGGGCCACGCGCTTCGCTTGGTCGAGATGACAAATCTATTCCCTGCAGATTCTATCACATCAGTACGGACGAGGTGTACGGGGCGCTGAAGATGGACGGGACGCTGTTCACGGAGGAGACGAAATACCAGCCGCACAGCCCGTACAGCGCGGCGAAGGCCAGTTCGGACCACTTCGTGCGGGCGTTCCACGACACGTTCGGGATGCCGACGGTCGTGACGAACTGCTCGAACAACTACGGGCCGTACCAGTTCCCGGAGAAGCTGATTCCGCTGTTCATCAACAATATCCGCCACCGCAAGCCGCTGCCGGTCTACGGGAAGGGCGAGAATGTCCGCGACTGGCTCTACGTCGAGGACCATGCCCGGGCAATCGACCTGATTTTCCACCAGGGCAAGACGGGCGACACGTACAACATCGGCGGCTTCAACGAGTGGAAGAACATCGACATCGTGAAGGTCCTGATCCGCACGACGGACCGGCTGCTGGGCCGGCCGGAGGGCGCCGACATGGACCTGATCACGTATGTCACGGACCGCGCTGGGCATGACCTGCGGTACGCGATCGATTCGAGCAAGCTCCAGCGGGAGCTTGGCTGGGAGCCGTCGCTCCAGTTCGAGGAAGGGATTGAGAAGACGGTGAAATGGTACCTGGAGAACCAGGAGTGGCTCGATAATGTCACTTCCGGGGACTATCAGCGGTATTATGACGAAATGTATAAAAACCGGTAGTAGATTTTTCGACTCCGCTGCGCTCCGCTCAAAATGACAGTTATGTCATTTCGACCAAGCGAAGCGCGCGGAGAAATCTCTAAACAAAAAGAATGAGGACGGTTGAGCGGAGGTATTGGGGGGCGTTTGTGCTGATTACGTGCTGCTTTGCCCTGTGGGGGTTCGCGAATGACGTGACGAACCCGATGGTGAAGGGGTTCAGCAAGATCTTCCGGATGAGCGTGACGGAAGGGGCGCTGGTGCAGGTGGCCTTTTACGGAGGGTACTTCTGCATGGCGCTGCCGGCGGCGCTCTTCATCCGGCGGTTCAGCTACAAGGGCGGCATCCTGATGGGCCTGGGGCTGTACGCCGCGGGCGCGCTGCTGTTCCTGCCGGCCGCGAAGACCGGGTCGTACTGGCCCTTCCTGGCCGCGTACTTCATCCTGACCTGCGGGCTGAGCTTCCTCGAGACGACCGCGAACCCGTTCATCCTGTCGATGGGGGAGGCCGAGACCGCGACGCGGCGGCTGAACCTGGCGCAGAGCTTCAACCCGATCGGGTCGCTCTGCGGGATGTTCGTGGCGATGAACCTGATCCAGGCGCGGCTGAATCCGCTCTCGAGCGCGGAGCGGGCGGCGCTGGACGATGCAAGTTTCGAAGCCGTCAAGGCGGCCGACCTGGCCGTGGTCGTGAAGCCGTATGCGGCAATCGGAATCGTGCTGGCGGTGTTCTTCGTGCTGATGCTGCTGGTACGGGTGCCGGAGCGGGGCGCCGGGGACAGCGGGCTGTCGCGGGCCTTCGGGCCGACCGTGCGGCGGCTGCTGGCGAACCGGGCCTACCGCGAAGGCGTCCTGGCGCAGTTCTTCTACATCGGCGCGCAGATTACCTGCTGGACGTTCATTATCCAGTACGGGACGCAGGTGTTCATGGCCGAGGGGATGGGAGAGCAGGCGGCGGAGGTCCTGAGCCAGCGGTACAACATCGCGGCGATGATCCTGTTCTGCGCGTCGCGCTTCGTGTGTACCGCGCTGATGCAGCGGTTCCGGCCGGCGGCGATGCTGCGGGCGTTCTCGGCTGCGGGGATCGCGCTGCTGCTGGTGGTGATCTGCGTCGGGGGACGGGTCGGGCTGTACAGCCTGGTAGGCGTGTCGGCCTGCATGAGCCTGATGTTCCCGACGATTTACGGGCTCGCGCTGAAGGATGTCGGGCCGGATGCGGAGATCGGCTCCGCGGGACTGATCATGGCGATTCTGGGCGGCTCGCTGCTGCCGCCGGTCCAGGCGCTGATTATCGACGGCGGGCATGTGGCGCTGTCGTTTGTGGTGCCGCTGGCGTGTTTCGCGGCGGTGCTGGGGTACGCGTGGAGGAGGAGATTTTTCGACTCCGCTGCGCTGCGCTCAAAATGACAGAAGAGGCTGCGCTCCGCTCAGAATGACAGATAGAGCGTGTCATTTCGACCAAGCGAAGCGCGCGGCCCATTGTCATTTCGACCAAGCGAAGCGCGCGGAGAAATCTCTAAAACTGAAAAAAAGCAAAAACGATATGGGTAAAAACGAACTGAAGATTTCGCAGCGGGGGATTGCGATGCCGCTGTCACCGATCCGGAAGCTGGCGCCGCTGGCGTATGCGGCGGAGGAGCGCGGGGTCAAGATCTACAAGCTGAACATCGGCCAGCCGGACCTGCCGACGCCGCAGAAGGCGCTGGACGTGCTGAAGCACGTGGACCGCACGACGCTGGAATACAGCCCGTCGCAGGGCTACCGCTCGCTGCGGGAGGCGCTGGTCGGCTACTATGACCGCTACCAGATCAAACTCACGGCGGACGAGATCATCATCACGAGCGGCGGCAGCGAGGCGGTGCTCTTCGCCTTCCTGAGCTGCCTGAACCCGGGCGACGAAATCATCGTCCCGGAGCCGGCGTACGCCAACTACATGTCGTTCGCCGTGTCTGCGGGCGCGGTCATCCGCACGGTCGTGACGACGATCGAGGAGGGCTTCTGCCTGCCGAAGGTCGAGAAATTCGAGGAACTGATCAACGAGCGCACGAAGGCGATCCTGATCTGCAACCCCAACAACCCGACGGGGTACCTCTACACCCAGAAGGAAATGAACCGGATCCGGGACCTCGTCAAGAAATACAACCTGTACCTCTTCTCCGACGAGGTGTACCGCGAATTCATCTACACGGGCTCGCCGTACATCTCGGCGATGCACCTGGAGGGGATCGAGCAGAACACGGTCCTGATCGACTCCGTGTCGAAGCGCTACTCCGAGTGCGGCATCCGCATCGGCGCGCTGATCACGAAGAACCGGCAGATCCGGGAGACCGTGATGAAGTTCTGCCAGGCGCGGCTCTCGCCGCCGCTGATCGGCCAGCTCGTTGCGGAGGCCTCGATCGAAGGGACCGAGGCGTACTCCCGGGAAGTCTATGACGAATACGTCGAGCGGCGGAAATCCCTGATCGACGGGGTCAACAAGATCGAAGGCTGCTATACGCCGATGCCGATGGGCGCGTTCTACACGGTCGCGCAGCTGCCGGTCGAGGACGCCGAGGACTTCTGCTCCTGGTGCCTCACGGACTTCTGCTGGAAGGACGAAAAGACGCCGGAAGGCAAGGCGGGGGAGACGCTGATGATGGCGCCGGCCGCGGGCTTCTACTCGACGCCCGGGATGGGACGCAACCAGGTCCGCCTTGCGTACGTGCTGAACAAGAACGACATCCGCCGCGCCCTCTTCCTGCTGGAGAAGGCGCTGGAGAAGTATAAACAGAAGGCCGCGTAGCGGCACTGCAGCGCATGACGGGCAGCAATCAGGTCATCCACTCGTTTGTCTGGAAAGCCGGGGAAAGGGTCCTGGTCCTGGGGATCGGCATCCTCGTCCAGATTATCCTGGCGCGCCTGCTCCTGCCCGAAGACTTCGCCTGCCTGGCGATCATCAACGCGATCCTGAATTACCTCGGACTCTTCGTCCAGTGCGGGCTCTCGATCGCGGTCGTCCAGAAGAAAGACCTCACGAAGACGGACCTTTCGACGCTCTCCGGCATCAGCCTGGCCGTCGCGCTGGTCCTGTTCGTGGCGCTGTATTTCCTCGCGCCGGCGGTCAGCCGCTTCTACGCCGTCGGCGACCTCGTGTGGCCGATCCGGGTCATGGGACTGTCGCTGTTCCTGTACTCGTTCAACGCGATCCAGACCGGGCTGCTGACCCGGCAGATGCGGTTCCGGACGCTGTTTTTCCGGGGTCTGGTCGCGACGACCCTCTCCGGCATCCTCGGCATCGCGCTGGCGTATGCGGGATTCGGCATCTGGGCGCTGGTCGCGTACAACGTGACGAACATCCTGCTGGTCGTGGTCTTCATGAACCTGATTCCGGACCTGCGGATCCGGCCGGGCTACTCCCGGGAGAGCGCAAAGGCGCTCTACCCCTTCAGCCTGAAGATCCTGGGGACGAACCTGATCAGCGCCGGCGGCGATACGGTCCGGACGCTGACGATCGGAAAGGTTTACAGCCCGAGCCAGCTGGCGTATTTCGACCGGGGCCTGTCGTACTCGAGCCTCGTCACGCAGGTCGTCAACGCGTCGATTTCCTCCGTCCTGCTGCCGACGTTCTCGCGGGCGCAGGAGGACCGGGAACGCCTCACCGGGATGGTCCGGCGGTCGGTCCGGATGTCGGCCTTCGTCATGGTGCCGGTCCTGGCGTTCGTCGCCGTCGCCGCGAAACCGCTGGTCGGCGTGCTCCTGACGGAGAAATGGGTGCCCTGCGCCGTGTTCCTGAGCGTGTTCTGCCTGCTGCGGATCCCGGGGGTCATCACCTCGATCGACAAGCAGGTCTTCTATGCGCTGGGCAACAGCCAGATCGCGCTGTACTACGAGGCGGGGCTGCTGGCGGCGAACCTGGTCTCGCTCTTCGTCCTGATCCCGCACGGAGTGCTGGCGGTCGCCATCGGCTTCACGGCCGTCGAGTATCTCGGCAACCTGGCCCTCTGCCTCGTCGCAGCCCGCTTCTACGGCTACACGCTGCGGGAGCGCTGGGCGGACCTCCGGAAGCCGGTCCTTTCGACCGCCGTGGTCGCCGCGCTGTGCTGGGCGGTTTTCCGGCTGGGGCTGGGCTACCTGCCGACGCTGCTGATCCAGGCCGCGGTCGCCGCCGCCGCGTATTTCGCGCTGGCGAAACTCTCCCGGGACGAGAATCTTGGGGAATTGAAGAATATGATTATCAGTACTTTCAAGGAGAAGTCGCAATAATATGATCAACGTTTATCAGCCGTCCCTGGGGAAAGAGGAGCTCGCCGCGCTGGAAGAGGTGTTCGCGTCGAACTGGCTGGGGAAGGGCAAGCGCGTCGCCGCGTTCGAGGAGCAGTTCGCGGCCCACATCCGGAGTTCGAAGGAGCTCGTGCTTTCGACGAACTGCTGCACGGAGGGGCTGTTTTCCTCGATGCACCTGCTGGACATCGCGCCGGGCGACGAGGTCGTCGTTCCGACGATCAGCTTCATCGGCGCCGGCAATGCGGTCTGCGCCAACGGCTCGAAGCTGGTGCTCTGCGACGTGGACCCGCGGACGCTGAACGCCCGCGCGGAGGATATCGAGAAAGTGATTACGCCGAAGACGAAGGCGCTGCTGCTGCTCCACTACGGGGGCGTGCCCTGCGAGATGGATGCAATCATGGACCTTTGCAACCGGGAGGGGATCAAGGTCATCGAGGATGCGGCGGCGGGCGTCAGCTCCTTCTACAGGGGGAAGGCGATCGGGACGTTCGGGGAGATGGGGATGTGGTCGTTCGACGCGATGAAGATCCTGGTCTGCGGGGACGGGGCGATGCTCCACTTCAACAGCCCGGAGCTGCGCCGGAAGGCGGACCGCTGGCTGTATTTCGGCCTCGAGACGAAGAGCGGCTACGAGAACAGCGTCGCGCAGAAGTGGTGGGAGTTCGACATCTCGAGCTTCGGCCACCGCGCGATCATGAACGACGTGACCGCGGCGATGGCGCTGACCCAGCTGCGGAAGCTGCCGGCGTTCCTGGTGCGGCGGGCGGAGGTCCACCGCTGCTACGACATGAACCTGGAGCAGTTCCAGTGGCTCGCGCTGCCGCCGGCGCTGCCGGACTACGTCGAGAGCTCGTACTACTTCTACCCCGTCCAGGTGCTGGACGGCCGGCGCGACGCCCTCGCACGGTTCCTGCGCGAGAACGGGATCTACACGACCTACCGGTACTACCCGCTCCACCGGGTGCCGGGCTACGGCGCGACGGGCAGCTTCCCGAACGCGGACTACGCGGCGGACCACACGCTGAACCTGCCGATCCACCAGTCCCTCACGGACGACGACCTGGCGTACATCGTCCGGAAGATCGCGGAGTTTGACGCGCTGGGAAAATGAACTGCAACTACGTCGTATTCAATAACTACGACCCCGGGTTTTGGAACCGGGAGGAGGACGGGTACTACGCCGTCTGCCTCGCGGACCTCGCCGGGACGGAAGGCGTCCAGGTCGTCACGGAGCCGTTCCGCCACCGCGGCAAGCTGCCGGCCTACGCGATGCGGCACCTGCGCGCCGACCGCTACAAGGGTCTCCTCACGGAGTCCTTCTGGCGCCGCTGGTACCCGCGCTATTTCCGCTTCCGCTTCGACGGGAAGGACCGGCCGCTCTGCTTCCTGCTGATCGCGAACCCGCCGGTAGAGTACCTCCGGTACCTGAAGGAGCGCTACCCGGGCTGCCGGATCGTCAAGTTCTTCCGGGACCTCGTCGCGACGAAGCAGGTCTGGTACGACGCCTACCGGGAAGCCGGGGTGATTGACGAATGGATCACGATTGACGCGGCGGAGGCGCAGGCCTACGGGATGCACCATTACCCGGAGATCGAGTCCCGGATCGACCTGGCGCCCGCCGGCGGGACCGACTGCGACGTGTTTTTTGCGGGAAAGGCGAAGGACCGCGCGGGGCGGCTGCTCGCGATTTACGACGCGCTGGAAGCGCAGGGAATCCGGTGCCGCTTCTACCTGACCGAGACGCCGCCGGCGGAGCAGGTCGCCCGCGCGGGCATCGAATACGCCGCGAAACCGCTGACCTACCGGGAGATGCTGGAGCGGAACCTGCGGGCGCGCTGCATCCTCGAGATGAACCAGCGGAACGCCGTCGGCTATACCTCCCGCTTCCTGGAAGCCGTCATGTACGACCGGCGGCTCCTCACGGACAACCCCGGCGTCGCCGACAGTCCCTTCTACGATCCCCGCTGGATCCGGATCTACCGGGGCCCCGCGGACATCGACCCGGCCTTCATCCGCGACCCCGCGACCCCCGACTTCCGCTACGCCGGCGAATTTTCGCCCCGCGGACTGATCGAATTTATTGACAGAGAATTACTGACAGCATAAGACAGTGAAAGGCATTGTACTCGCCGGCGGCTCCGGCACCCGTCTCTACCCGATTACGAAAGGCGTCAGCAAGCAGCTGCTGCCGATCTACGACAAGCCGATGGTCTATTACCCCATCAGCACGCTGATGCTGGCGGGGATCCGCGACATCCTGATCATCAGCACGCCGCAGGACCTCCCGGGCTTCCGGCGCCTGCTGGGGGACGGCTCCGACTACGGCGTCCGATTCTCGTACGCCGAGCAGCCCTCCCCGGACGGCCTCGCCCAGGCCTTCCTCATCGGCGAAGACTTCATCGGCGACGACAGCGTCTGCATGGTCCTCGGCGACAACATCTTCCACGGCAACGGCTTCGTCGAGTTGCTGCAGCAGGCGGTGAAAGACGCTTCCTGTCATTCTGAGCGCCCCTCCTGTCATTCTGAGCGCCCCTCCTGTCATTCTGAGCGCAGCGAAGAATCTACCCCCCAAAAGGCCACCGTCTTCGGCTACTGGGTCTCCGACCCGGAGCGCTACGGCGTCGCCGAATTCGACGACCGGGGCAACTGCCTGAGCATCGAAGAGAAGCCCGCGAACCCGAAGAGCAACTATGCGGTCGTCGGCCTCTACTTCTACCCCAACAAGGTCGTGCAGATCGCCAAGGGAATCAAGCCCAGCGCCCGCGGGGAGCTCGAAATCACGAGCGTGAACCAGGCCTTCCTGCAGGACGGCGAGCTGAAAGTCCAGGTCCTGGGCCGCGGCTTCGCCTGGCTCGACACCGGGACCCACGACTCCCTCGCCGAGGCCTCCATCTTCGTCGAGGTGATCGAGAAGCGCACCGGCCTGAAGGTCGCCTGCCTCGAAGGCATCGCCTACCGTAACGGCTGGATCAGCGCCGACCGGCTCCGCGCGGTTGCCACCCCGATGAAAAACAACCAGTACGGCCAGTACCTCCTCCGCCTGGCCGACGAAACGCACAACGGATGAAACGCTACTGCCAAACCCTCCGGCTGGTGGACGACGAGCAGCTGATCCGCCAATACGTCGAGGCCCATGCCCACGTCTGGCCCGAGGTCATCGAAGGCCAGCGCCAGGTCGGCATCCTCGACATGCAGATCTACCGCCGCGGCCGCGACCTCTTCATGATCTGCGACACGGTCGACTCCTTCGACTGGGACCGCGACATGGCCCGCCTCGCCCAATTGCCGAGACAGGCCGAATGGGAGGCCTACGTCGCCCAGTTCCAGGGCTGCGCCCCAGACGCCCCCAGTGCCGCCAAGTGGCAGCTGATGGACCGGATCTTTTAGAGTGTAGACGAGATATTTGTCTGCGATAGTCAGGCATAAGAATAACCATTAATAAACGAAACTATGAAAAGAGATGAAGTAATGACTCTGTTTAAGAGTTTTGAAGATGCGGTCTGTATGATTAATGAGACTGAGTGCTGGAGTGCGAGAGATCTTAGCGAATTGTTAGGGTACCAGCAGTGGCGCAACTTTTATAACGTAATTGACAAGGCAAAAGAAGCATGCAGAAATGCCGGTCAACCGATTCCTGATCATTTTGCTGACGTCAGCAAAAAGATAGACCTTGCTAAAGGTGCTCAGCGTGAGGTAGATGACATTATGCTTACGCGCTATGCTTGTTATTTGGTTGCGCAGAACGGTGACCCCAGAAAGCCTCAAATCGCTTTTGCTCAGACCTATTTCGCTGTGCAAACCCGTAAAGCAGAACTGGTTGAGCAGCGCCTGGTCAGTGAGGAAAAGAAAATGCTGAAAGGCAAGAAAGCATTATAATAGCTTCGGCGGAAACCCCTCTGTTTCATACTTTTGGTAGCAGGTCCGCCGGGGTGTATAATAACAATTAATAACTGAAAAGTATGCGACTGATTATTGAACCCGACTACGAAAGGATGTCGAAGTGGGCTGCGAACTACGTGGCCAAGTGTATTAACGAAGCGAACCCGACGGCGGAAAAGCCGTTCAAACTGGGTTGTCCGACCGGAAGCTCCCCGCTGGGAATGTACCGGGAACTGATTGAACTGAACAAGGCCGGAAAAGTTTCCTTCGAGAACGTGATTACGTTCAACATGGACGAGTACGTGAACCTGCCGGAAGACCATCCGGAGAGCTACCACTCCTTCATGTGGAACAACTTCTTCAGCCACATCGATATCAAGAAAGAAAACGTCCATATCCTGAACGGCAACGCCGCGGACCTCGAGAAGGAATGTGCCGACTACGAGAAGGCCATCGCCGCGGCCGGCGGCATCGACCTCTTCATGGGCGGCATCGGCCCCGACGGCCACATCGCCTTCAACGAACCCGGCTCCAGCCTTCAGAGCCGGACCCGCCAGAAGTCCCTCACCACGGACACCATCATCGCCAACTGCCGCTTCTTCGACAACGACGTAAACAAAGTCCCCAAGACCGCCCTTACCGTCGGCGTCGCCACCGTGATGGACGCAAAGCAGGTCATGATCCTCGCCAACGGCCACAACAAGGCCCGCGCCCTCCAGCACGGCGTCGAAGAGTCCGTCAACCACATGTGGACCATCAGCGCCCTCCAGCTTCACCCCCACGCCCTCATCGTCGCCGACGAGGCCGCCTGCGGCGAACTGAAGGTCGACACCTACAAATACTTCAAGGACATCGAGAAGGATAACCTCCTGTAACAACTTATAGTTTCTGGCCGCGCTGAAATGGAGAATCAGTGCGGCCAGTTTCTTTATTATACCGTATTCGCTTCCCGATGTTAACGAGTGCGGTGTCTAGATAGGGCTGTGTGTGTGAGTGAGTTACGTGCATATTTGCAGTTAATCGTTTAATCTTTGGAGAGTACGATTCTTTTTTATAATAAACAGAAGAATATATCCTATGCAAACCATACTAGTTACCGGTCACGCGGGGTTCATTGGGAGTAATTTGGTGAAGCGTCTCTTCAAGGACATGAAGGAAGGCACTATCGTGGGTATTGACAATCTCAACGACTACTATAACCCTAGCCTCAAAGAGTACCGGCTCGGGGAGCAGGAGAAGGCCAAGCCGGCGGGCATCAAGTACATCTCGATTAAGGGAAGCATTGCCGACCGAGAACTCATCAACCGCCTGTTCCAGGAGTACCAGCCCCAGATTGTGGTGAATCTGGCCGCCCAGGCGGGTGTGCGCTACAGCATCGAGAATCCCGATGTCTATATCGAGAGCAACATCATTGGCTTTTACAACATCCTGGAGGCGTGCCGACACAATCCCGTCCAGCACCTGGTGTACGCCAGCAGCAGCAGCGTTTACGGCGGCAACAAGAAGGTGCCCTTCAGCACTGACGACAGGGTAGATAATCCTGTGAGCCTGTATGCCGCCACCAAGAAGAGCAACGAGCTGATGGCCCACTGCTACAGCAAACTGTACAACATCCCCAGCACCGGCCTCCGCTTCTTCACGGTCTATGGACCTGCTGGCCGCCCTGATATGGCGTACTTTGGCTTCACCAACAAGCTGCTGAAGGGCCAGACCATCCAGATCTACAACTACGGCAACTGCCGCCGCGACTTCACCTACGTGGACGACATTGTTGAGGGAATAACAAGAGTGATGGCCAAGGCCCCGGAGAAGAAAACCGGCGAAGACGGCCTGCCCATCCCGCCCTACAAAGTCTATAACATCGGTGGCGGCCAGCCCGAGAACCTCCTGGACTTCGTGAACATCCTGCAGGAAGAACTCCTGAGAGCTGGTGTCCTGCCGCAGGACTACGACTTCGAGGCCCACAAGCAGCTGGTGCCTATGCAGCCTGGCGATGTGCCCACCACTTACGCAGATGCCTCAGCTCTTGAGCGAGACTTTGGGTTTACTCCAAAGATTACACTCCGAGAGGGACTGCGGAAGTTTGCGGAATGGTATAAGGAGTATTATAGTTAGTATTTCATTGATATGAGATTGTTTAATAAAATTGTTCATTATCTGCACTCTATCTGGTTAAGAAAGCGTTATCCACACATAAGTGAATCATCGTTTATAGGTAGAAATGTTAGGATTTTTAATCCTTCTAATTTATATATGGAGGAGAATACAAATATAAATCCAGGGGCAGTTATACTTAATACAAATGCAAATCTCGTTATAAAAAGGGGGGCAGGAGCGGCTCATGGATTAACAGTTTCAACAGGTAATCATATGTCTGTACCTGGACTATTAATGAAGCAAATCACTCAAGAGGTAAAAGAAAAATATGATATTAATCATGAATTCAATTGTGATGTTGTCATTGAAGAGGATGTTTGGATTGCGTCAAATGTGACACTCCTTTCTGGTGTTACATTAGGACGAGGATCGGAGGTTGGAGCAGGATCTGTAGTAAGGAAAAGCATTCCTCCATATGCATTGGTAATTGGCAATCCTGCGAAGATAGTTGGTTTTAGGTTTACTCCTGAGGAGATAATTGAGCATGAAAAGATCTTATATTCTGAAGATGAGAGAATTCATTTAGAAGTTCTTCAAAAGAATTATGAAAAATATTTTTTAAATAGAATAAAAGAGATTAAACAATATACAAAACTTTAATTGAATAGAGAGTATGGATAAAAATGAGTTTTTGGCGAATTTCGCCGAGCAGTTTGAGGATACAGATCCTAGCGAGATTCAGTTAGACACTAAGTTCCACGATCTTGATGAATGGAGTTCCTTGGTAGGTATGACAGTTCTTGCCATGGCAAAGGTTAGTTACAATAAAACTATTTCCGGCGAGGAACTAAGGCATTGTGTAACTGTTGAAGATGTCTATAACCTCATTAACAACAAATAATGGAAGTATTCAACCCATTTTCGCTTGAAGGAAAGACTATACTAGTCACTGGTGCATCTTCTGGCATCGGTCAATCCATTGCCGTAACCATTTCCAAAATGGGAGGCAATGTGATAATCAGTGGCCGTAACGAAGCAAAGTTACAGAACACATTATCGCTGATGGCTGGTGAACAAAACCAGATTATCATTGCAGACCTAACCCAGAAGGAAAGCATAGATAATCTTGCTGGAAATGTACCACAGCTTGATGGTATTGTTCACTGTGCTGGCATTGGTCATAGAATGCCAGCAAAAATGATATCTGATGATGATATTAATAAGGTAATGAGTGCCAATTTCAGTGGAGCTGTTTTATTGCAAGCTGCTCTGCTGATGAAGAAAAAAGTGAAAAAGGATTCAAGTATTGTGTTTATTGCATCAAAGGCTGCGGATTATCCTAGCCCAGGAAATGCTGTATATAGCGCCTCGAAAGGAGCATTGATTTCTTATGCAAGATGTCTTGCATTGGAACTGGCTCCTCGTGGCATTCGTGTAAACTGCATTTGTCCTGCAATGGTATGGACTGATTTGATTCTGCAAAACGAAGTAACGTTAGAGCAATTGAAAGAATCGGAAAAGTCTTATCCTTTGAAGCGTTATGGGAAACCGGAAGATGTGGCGAACCTTGCCATCTATTTACTAAGTGATGCATCTTCTTGGATGACAAATAGTTGTATAGACCTTACTGGGGGGGGACAATAGTTTATGAAACAGGCGTATATAAAGGCGATATCTTACTATCTGCCAGAGAAAGTAGTAACCAACGAGGAACTTGTAAAAGAGTTCCCTGAGTGGAGTGTGGAAAAGGTAGCTCAGAAGGTGGGTGTTGATTCCAGACATCTAGCAGCAGAAGATGAAACAGCTGGCGATATGGCTGAGAAAGCTGCTCGCAGGCTGTTTGAAGAATATTCGATAGATCCAAAGAGTATAGACTTTTTGCTTCTATGCACCCAGAGTCCTGATTATTTCTTGCCTTCAACATCTTGTGTGTTACAAAACAGATTAGGGGTTCCGACATCTGCGGGTGCGCTCGACTATAATCTAGGTTGCTCGGGCTGTATTTACGGCATGGCAATGGCAAAAGGCTTAATAGCCGCTGGTATAGCCAAGAACGTGTTGGTCTTGACAGCAGAGACCTACAACAAGTATTTGCATCCAGAAGATAAGAGTAACCGCTCTATTTTTGGAGATGGAGCTGCAGCCTGTTTGATATCAACCGAAGGTTTCGCCCAGATTGGAGAATTTGTGCTTGGCACAGATGGTGCAGGTTCAGATAATCTGATTGTTAAAACCGGAGCAGCCCGTTGCAAACAAGCAACTGGTTTGAGTATGGAGGATAGTGAAGGCCATCTTTTGCATGATGACTATCTTTACATGAATGGTGGGGCTATCTTTAATTTCACATTGGAAGCGGTTCCTGCCATGATGAGTCATTTGTTAGAGAAAAGCGAGTTGACCAAGGATGATATTGATTATTATGTATTCCATCAAGCAAACAAGTTTATGCTGAGTACAATCCGTAAGGTCTGTGCTTTGCCTAAAGATAAATTCTATATTGATTTGGCTAATGTCGGCAATACTGTTTCTTCAACAATACTTATTGGATTAAAGGAGTGTATGGATAATGGAGCCATCAAGCCAGGAATGAAGGTGATGGCTTGTGGTTTCGGTGTTGGTTTGAGTTGGGGCGGTACAATAATAAGCTTCTAATAAATATTTCTTTGACCTTATATGGCATGACAATCATGTTGTATACTTAATACAATTACACGCTTGTCATATGATAAACCGATTAAAATGAACATAAAAATATAATAATATGATTAACGTTGGAATTATTGGATGTGGCTTCGTAGGTGGAGCCCTCAAAGATTGGTTGGAACACAACAACCCAGAGTGTAATCTTTTCATCAGCGACCCTCCCAAGGGTTATAATGATGACCTGAGCAATATTGATATTGCATTTCTGCAGATCCACGTGCCCACTGAGGACGATGGTACACAGGATTTGACTCTGATGAAGGAGCTTATCACAAAGCTCCCTGATGTGCCCGTATTCGTTCGTACTACCATTCTTCCTGGTACAAGTGACCGTCTTTCTAAGGAAACTGGTCATAAGGTGCACTATATGCCTGAGTTCTTGACTGAGCGTACTCACATTGAGGACTTCAAAAAGCAGACAATGGTATTTACCGGAGCTCATGAGTTGCTCACCAAGATTTTTGTTGGTAAAAAATTTACAGTGATGACACCGCTGGAGGCAGAACTGACCAAATATATGCATAATGTATTTGGAGCATATAAGGTAACTTACTTCAACGCATGCCGTGAGTATTGCGAACAGATGGGCGCTGATTGGCGTAAAGTACATACTGGTGTTCTGTTGTCAGGTTATATTAATGATACCCATACCTATGTTCCCGGCCCCGATGGTAAATTTGGATATGGTGGCAAGTGCTTCCCCAAGGATGTAAATGCTTTTGCTAAGATGACTGAGGGCACACCTCTTGGAACTCTTCTTGAGCACCTGCACGAGTTGAACGTTCATTTCCGTGGTGTAGAAGAACATATTTAAGATTAAGAAATATAAGCACAATACATTATGTCAGTATTTAAGGACAAAGTCCTCCTCATTACTGGAGGTACAGGTAGTTTTGGTAATGCAGTGTTGAACAGGTTCCTCAGAACCGATATTGGTGAAATCCGCATCTTCTCGCGCGACGAGAAGAAACAGGATGATATGCGTCACGACTTCCAGGTGCGTATGCCGGAAGTGGCCAACAAGATTAAGTTCTATATTGGCGACGTCCGCAATAAGAGCACACTGAAGTATGCTATGAAGGGTGTGGACTATGTGTTCCATGCTGCAGCCCTGAAGCAGGTGCCTAGTTGCGAGTTCTTCCCGATGGAGGCAGTGAAGACCAATGTGATTGGTACCGATAACACGCTGGATGCTGCCATTGATGCAGGTGTGAAGTGTGTCATCTGCCTGTCAACGGACAAGGCTGCTTACCCTATTAATGCAATGGGTATTACCAAAGCTATTGAGGAGAAGATTGCTGTGGCCAAGAGTCGTCTCTCGGGTGACACCAAGATCTGCTGCACTCGTTATGGTAACGTTATGTGTAGCCGTGGTAGTGTTATTCCTCTCTGGATTGACCAGATTCGCAAGGGCAACCCTATCACCATTACTGAGCCTTCTATGACTCGTTTCATTATGTCACTGGAAGAGGCTGTGGATTTGGTACTCTTCGCGTTTGAAAATGGTAAGAATGGTGACATCTTGGTTCAGAAGGCACCTGCTTGCACTATCCAGACACAGGCAGAGGCTGTAGTAGAGCTTTTCAAGCATCAGGCTCCTAATGATCCAGAGATTCGTGTGATTGGTATCCGTCACGGAGAAAAGATGTACGAGACCTTGCTTACCAAGGAAGAGGCTACCAAGGCTATAGATATGGGTAACTTCTATGCTGTACCGGCTGACAACCGTGACTTGAACTACGACAAGTATTTCAAGGAGGGAGATGTAAAGCGTGCTACCATTGAGGAATTCAACTCAAATAATACCAAGAGATTAAACCTTGAAGAAACCAAGGAAAAGATTGCTTCGTTGACGTATATCCAGAATGAACTCAACGGAATTCCAAATCTTGTGTAATTATGGCTGCTTTTAAAGATAACGGGAAACTTAAACTTCTCATCATTGTTGGCACAAGGCCGGAGATTATCCGCCTTGCTGCAGTGATTAACGAGTGTCGCAAGTATTTTGATGCCTTGCTGGCACATACCGGTCAGAACTACGACTATAACCTGAATGGTGTGTTCTTCAAGGACTTGAAGCTGGCAGATCCTGATGTGTATATGGAGGCTGTAGGCAATGACCTGGGCGAGACCATGGGTAACATCATTGCCAAGAGCTACCAGTTGATGGTGGAGGTGAAGCCTGATGCAGTACTGGTACTTGGTGACACCAATAGCTGCTTGTCAGTAATTGGTGCCAAGCGCCTGCATATCCCCATCTTCCATATGGAGGCTGGTAACCGTTGCAAGGATGAATGTCTGCCGGAGGAGACCAACCGCAGGATTGTAGATATCATTTCTGACGTAAATATGGCTTATAGTGAGCACGCCCGTAGGTATTTGGCTGATACAGGCCTGCCCAAGGAACGTACTTATGTGACCGGTTCACCTATGGCAGAGGTTCTGCACAATAATTTAGCAGAGATTGAGGCCAGCGATATTCACAAGCGTTTGGGCTTGGAGAAGGGTAAGTACATCCTGCTTAGTGCTCACCGTGAGGAGAACATTGATATGGAAAAGAACTTTATGAGCCTCTTCACCGCTATCAATAAAATGGCAGAGAAGTATGATATGCCCATCCTCTACAGCTGCCACCCCCGCAGCCGCAAGCGCCTGGAGGCCTCCGGCTTTAAGTTGGATAAACGAGTTATCCAGCACGAGCCCCTGGGCTTCCACGACTACAACTGCCTGCAGATGAACGCCTTCTGCGTGGTGTCCGACTCCGGCACCCTGCCCGAGGAGTCCAGCTTCTTCACCAGCCAGGGCCACCCGTTCCCAGCCGTGTGCATCCGCACCAGCACCGAGCGCCCCGAGGCTCTTGACAAAGGTTGCTTCGTGCTAAGCGGCATTGATACCAAGGGCCTGCTGCAGAGTGTCGATGTGGCAGTGGAACTCATTCGCGATGCCAAGCCCGGCATCCCCGTGCCCGACTATGTCGATGAGAACGTCTCCACCAAGGTCGTCCGCATCATCCAGAGCTATGTGGGGGTTGTTAATAAAATGGTTTGGAGAAAAGAAATTTAGCTATGAAAATACTAGTTACAGGAGCTAAAGGTTTTGTTGGCAAAAACCTTTGCGCCCAATTGGATAACATTGCAACAGGCAAAGCTCGTTGGTACAAGGTACCAGCGGAAGGGTTGCAGGTTTTTCAGTATGATATTGATTCAAAGCTGGAGGATTTGGAGCAATACTGCAAGGAGGCAGACTTTGTCTTTAACCTTGCAGGCGTGAACCGCCCCAAAGATCCGGAAGAGTTTATGAAGGGCAACTTTGGTTTTGCCACCACACTTCTTGAAACGCTCAAGAAGTATAACAACACCTGCCCTGTAATGATTTCGTCTTCAAGCCAGGCTGCTCTTGACAACCCCTACGGGCAGTCAAAGAAAGCAGGAGAGGAACTGATGTTACAATATGCTGAAGAGACAGGGGCGAAAGTGTTGGTTTATCGCTTTCCTAACCTCTTTGGTAAGTGGTGCCGCCCTAACTACAACAGTGCAGTAGCTACATTCTGTCATAATATTGCCAATGGTCTGCCTATTCAGGTGAATGATCCAGACGTAATGCTTAATTTAGTGTATATTGATGATGTGGTTGATGAACTAATTGGAGCCTTGACGGGAGATGAGTTCCGAGAGGGTAAGTATTGTTATGTGCCTCATGTACACCGCGTTCGTCTGGGTGACATAGTTGATCTTTTGTATTCATTCGATGAAGGCCGCCCGAGTCCAAACCTCCAGATTCCATACGTTAGCGACTCTTTCCGAAAAGCTCTGTACTCTACTTACACATCTTATCTTCCCAAAGAAAAGATATCTTATCCATTGGAAATGAAGAAAGATGACCGTGGAAGCTTTACTGAGTTTATTCATACGGAAAATCATGGTCAAGTTTCCATCAACATCTCTAAACCAGGAATTACCAAGGGCCAGCACTGGCATCACAATCTTGTTGAGCGTTTCCTTGTTGTGAGTGGCCACGGATTGATCCAACTCCGAAAAGAAGGTGTTGATGAAAACGGCAACAAATATCCAGTGCTTAACTATGAAGTTAGTGGTGATAAGCTGGAGGTAGTGGAAATGATAGCAGGCTATACTCATAATTTGATTAACCTGTCTGATACAAAAGAAATGGTAACGGTTATCTGGGCTAATGCCTGCTTTGACCCCAACCGCCCTGACACCTATTTTGATCCTGTAGAATAGTAACAATTATGTTGAATATTGATAATAAGGTAATTCTCATCACAGGTGGTTCTGGCTCTTTTGGACGTAAGTTCATAGATATCACCTTGCGTGATTATCCGGGAGTAAAGAAAATCATCGTCTATTCGCGTGATGAGATGAAGCATCTTGAAATGATGCGGCTCTATCCGGAGAAACAATTTCCGCAGTTGCGCTTCTTTGTGGGTGATGTGCGTGATAAAGAACGCTTAATGCGCGCATGTGAAGGTGTAGATATTATGATTCATGCGGCTTCACTTATGACCTTAGAAGCCTCTGAGTATAATCCTGACGAGACTATCAAGACCAATATCACGGGTACCCAGAATGTGATAGATTGTGCCATCAAGTGTGGCGTTAGGAACGTGTTGGCTCTTTCTTCAGACAAAGCTTGTTCTCCTGCTAGTCTTTATGGGGCGTCACAGTTGGTGGCTGATAAGTTGTTTGTAGCAGCAAACAATATTGTTGGGAAGAAAGATATTCACTTTTCTGTTATCCGTTACGGAAACGTAATGGGTAGTAAGGGGTCAGTTTTCTTGTATTTTATGGAACGTGCTAAGATCGGAGGTAAAGAACTTCCTATCACGGATAAGCGGATGACTCGTTTCTTGATTTCCAATCAGCAGGTTGTTGATATGGTGTATTATGTGATAGAAAAGCAGTTAGGAGGAGAAATCTTTGTGCCTAAGATGCCGTCATACCGAATCACAGATCTTGCAGAAGCTATTGCACCCAAAATGGCTCTTAAGGAAATAGGCAAGCGTCCTGGTGAGAAGTTGGCGGATGACATTATCACAGTAAGTGATGCCGATAATACTCTCGAAGGAAGAGATTTTTATGTGATTATTCCCTTTATGTCATACAATAGGGTTCAAAGCAAAAGTGATTATCAGGAATATTTTAATGCAAAGCCAGTTTCTGATGGGTTTTATTACAGTTCAGATACCAATGGCGTATTTGAAACTGTCGAAACACTTCGTGAAAAAATACGTCGATATATTGATTATAATTTTAAAGCAAAATGATAGAGAAACCGATACCGTATGGACACCAGCACATCACTGAAGAAGATGTGCAAGCAGTTGTGGCTGCTTTGAAGTCCGATTATATGACCCAAGGTCCTCTTATTGGGCAGTTTGAAAAGGACTTTGCCAACTATCTGGGGGTAAAGTATGCTTGTGTTGTTAGCAATGGTACAGCAGCATTACACCTTTGTGCAATGGCTCTGGACATCAAAGCAGGCGATAAGATCATCACCACTCCAATAACCTTTGTGGCTTCTGCTAATGGTTTCCGTTATCAGGGTGCTGAGGTTGTATTCTGTGACATTGACCCCAAAACCTTCTTGATGGACTTGGATAAACTTGAGCAGATTCTGAAAGCGTCACCCAGGGGTACTTACAAGGCCGTTGTTCCCGTTGACTTTGCCGGTTATCCCATTGATGAGGAGCGCTTGCGTAAGTTGGCAGATGAATATGGTTTCGCTATTGTTGTAGATGCTTGTCACGCCCCTGGCGGTAGCTTTATTGACAGCAAGGGTGAAAAACAGATGATTGGTAATTGCAAGTATGCAGACCTTACTGTTTTCTCTTTCCACCCTGTTAAGCATATAGCAACAGGCGAGGGAGGTGCTGTAACCACAAACAATAAGGATCTTTACGAGAAGGTAGCTCTTTACCGCACTCATGGTATTACCAAAGACCCTGCTCGATTGGAGAAAAACGATGGTGGTTGGTATTATGAGATGCAGGAGTTGGGCTACAACTACCGCATCACCGAGATGCAGGCAGCTCTTGGTATCAGTCAGTTAAAGCGTCTTGATTGGAGCATAGCTCGTCGTAACGAGATTGCCAAGAAGTATGATGAGGCTTTCAAGGACACTATTGTAAAAACTCCATTCCGTGCTGAAGGACTTGTTCACGGCTTCCACCTCTATATCATTCAGGTCCCTGCTGACAAGCGTAAAGGATTGTATGACCATCTGAGAGCCAACAATGTTTATTCTCAGGTTCTTTATATTCCTGCTCATCTGATGCCATACTACCGCCAGTTTGGTTGGAAAGTTGGTGATATGCCAGTTGCTGAGGATTACTACAGCAAGTGCCTTGCACTACCAATGTTCCCGACATTAACCAATGAGGAGCAGGATTGGATTATTGAGAAGGTTAAAGAGTTCATGTCATAATGGGTAAACTTGTTCTTGGTACAGTTCAATTTGGACTTCAATATGGCGTAAACTCTGCTGGCCGTCCCAGCCAGGAAGCTGTAAAAAGCATTTTGAATGAGGCTGCTAAAGGTGGTATTACGACATTGGATACCTCCAGCGCATACGGTAATTCAGAGGAGGTCCTTGGTGATAGCATAGCCACACCTGGACAGTTTAAGATTGTTTCTAAATACCCCAAAGGTGAAATGCTTGTAGGTGAGATGTTCAATGGATCTTTGAAGCGTTTGAAGGAAGAAAAACTTTATGGTTATCTCCTTCACCACTTTGAGGTATATAAGAATAATCCGAAAGTATGGGATGAGTTCATTGCATTGAAAGAATCCGGACAAGTTCAGAAAATAGGTTTTTCTCTTTATACGCCTGAAGATTTAGAGTTCATTCTCAAGAATGGTTCTCCTTTTGATTTAATCCAGGTGCCGTTTAACATCTTTGACAAGAAGTTCATGCCTTACATGAAAGAACTTCATGAAAAGGGTGTTGAGATTCACGTAAGGAGTACCTTCCTTCAGGGGCTGTTCTTTAAGGATAGAAATGCACTACCTGAGAAACTCCAGCCAATGAAGAAGTACTTGCTTCAGTTGGATGAATTCTCGAAGAAGAGCGGATTGAGCATTTCTGAGATTGCGTTGAACTATAATCTTCAGAACCCTTACATTGATGGAGTTTTGATAGGAGTGGACAATGTTGAGCAGCTTCAGATGAATCTGAATTCTGTGAAGGAAACACCTATCGATATTGAAATTGAAGTGAAAGAACAAGAATTATTAAACCCCGTAAATTGGAATTGATATGAAAGTTTTAGCAATTACACAGGCACGTTATGGTTCTACCCGTCTGCCTGCGAAAATATTAAAAGAGGTCAATGGTACGACCCTACTTGAAATCCATCTTCGTCGTATTCTTCAGGCAAAGACCATTAATCAATTGAAGATTGCAACTACTGATGAAGAAGGCTCTAAGTTCATCATAGCGGTAGCAGATAAAGTTGGTGTTGGTTATCACAAAGGTTCTGTGGATGATGTGCTGTCTCGATTTTACGATACTGCAGCACCTGAGAAGCCGGATTATGTAATTCGTCTGACCTCTGATTGTCCGCTCATTGATCCCAATGTGATTGATGCAGTAGTTACCTATGCCATTGAACATCCAGAGTATGACTATGTTCGTACACAGGCGGCAAGTTTCCCGGATGGTCTTGACACAGAAGTGTTGAAGTTCTCTGCATTGGAGAAGGCCTTCAAAGAAGCTACTCTTAAGTCAGAGCGTGAGCATGTAACTGCTTACATTTGGAAGAACGGTTCCGCAGATGGTGGCACTATCTACAAGACATATAATTTCCCGAATCCGGCGGGTAAATATAATGCTGATGATTATCGCATCACTATAGACGAGCCGGAGGACTTTGAGGTTATTAAGGCTCTTATAGAGAATCTTGGCATTGAAAAGGGATGGAAGGATTATATTGATTATTTGATAGAGCATAAAGAACTCTATGCTATCAATAGCAAGTTTGCAAATAATGAAGGTTATGCCAAGTCGATTGCAAACGATGGCGTATATGTAAAGAAATAACGTATTAAAGTTTTATAGTATGGGAAAAGGTCAAGAGCTTTACAAAAAAGCTAAAACATTAATTCCTGGAGGTACATCCCTCCTTTCAAAACGTCCGGAGCAGTTGCTCCCTGAGAACTGGCCAGCTTACTATAGCAAGTCTAAAGGTTGCCATGTTTGGGATCTCGATGGCCGCGAGTACATTGACTGCGGTCTGATGGGTGTTGGTACCAACACTCTTGGTTATGCACGTGAAGAAGTTGATGAAGCCGTCATGAAGGTGGTTCGTGACGGTAATCTTACTACTTTCAACTGCCCTGAAGAGGTTTATCTGGCAGAACGTCTGATTAAGATGAATCCTTGGGCCGGTGGCGTACGTTACACCCGTGGTGGTGGCGAAGCCAACTCCATGTGTATTCGTATTGCACGTGCATACACCGGTAAGGATAAGGTTGCTATTTGCGGTTATCACGGTTGGCACGACTGGTATGTTTCTGTGAACCTTGGTGAGAACGATGCCCTTGCAGGTCACCTCCTCCCGGGTATTCCTACCAATGGCGTTCCCCGCGAACTCCGTGGTACAGCTATTCCTTTCCATTACAACGACTTTGAGGAGATAGAGGGTATTATTAAGAACACCCCCGACCTTGCAGCTGTAAAGATGGAGGTATGTCGCAACTTTGGGCCCGCAGAAGGATATCTGGAGCATATCCGCAACCTTTGCAACGAATATGGTGTTATCCTTATTTTTGACGAGTGCACCAGCGGTTTCCGTGAGACCTTTGGCGGTTTGCATAAGAAGTATGGTGTATATCCTGATATGACCATCTACTCCAAGACTATGGGTAATGGTTATGTTATTGCTGCCGTTCTTGGTAAGAAGGAAATCATGGATGCCGCTCAAGGTTCCTGGATTAGTTCTACCTTCTGGACAGACCGTATTGGACCGACTGCAGCTCTTGCAACTCTTGACGTGATGGAAAAGACCAAGTCTTGGGAGTATATTACCGAGAAAGGTAAGCAGAACAAGGTTCGTTGGCAGGCGCTTGCAGACAAGTATGGTTTGAAGATTAACCAGTGGGGTATTCCTGCTCTTGCTGGCTTCACTTTTGATTCTCCGAATGCTCTTGCATATAAGACTTATATCACTCAGGAGATGCTCAAGAAGGGTTACATTGCTGGTAACTTGATGTACACTTGTCTTGCTCATACCGATGAGGTCTTGAACGGATACTTTGAGGCACTTGATCCAATCTTTGCTGACATCCGTGACTTTGAGGATGGTAAGGATGTGATGAAAGCCCTTGATGGCCCTGTTTGCCAGGCTGGTTTCAAGAGACTCAATTAATTAAATAACAACAGATGGCTAACTACAAGTGTCTTAAGCAACAAGAGTACACCTTAGGTGATTACTCCATTGTTCCTCTTCGTTATGAGGACCGGTTTTCTATTATGAAGTGGCGTAATGAGCAGATATATCATTTGCGTCAGGCACGTCCTTTAACCGAGGAAGATCAGCAACGCTATTTTGACAATGTGGTGGCCAAACTGTTTGACCAGCCCAAGCCCGACCAGATACTCTTCTCCTACTTGGAGAAGGGTGTCTGCGTTGGCTATGGTGGTCTTGTCCATATCAATTGGATTGACAACAATGCGGAGATTTCCTTCATTATGGATACCCGCTTGGAGAAGGATCACTTTGCAGAGCATTGGAGCAACTATTTGACAATGCTCAAGGATTTGGCCTTCAATGACCTGGGATTGCATAAGATTTATACCTATGCATTTGACCTACGTCCACACCTGTATACAATGCTGGAAGCAAACGGCTTTTACCGTGAAGCCACCTACAAAGAGCATTGCTACTTTGATGGCCAGTATAAGGATGTGGTGATTCATTCCATCCTTAATAAGACCTATCAAGTCATCAATTATGTGGACTGCACCCAAGAACAGCATATTGAGATTCTCAATCTGAGGAATCTTGATGATGTGCGTAAGTGGATGGTTAATCCAGAAGTGATTCCAGAAGAGAATCATTTCAAATTTGTAGAGACATTGAAAGGCAATCCTAACAGATTGTTCTTTGCAATATACAAGAGGGGAGAGTTGGTAGGTACTTATAACCTTACCAAAGAGGAAGAAGGAATATGGGAAAGGGGTATTATCGCCAACCCTGCAACACAAGGAAAAGGCGAGACTGAAAGGTGGGAACGCCAAATATTGACCGACCTGCCGCAGTTTGGTATCAAGGCTTTGACAGCCAAAGTGAAACAAGATAATCCAAGATCTATCAAGTATCACGAGAAGCTTGGATACCAGGAACAATCAAGAGACAACGAGTACATTTATTATATATTGAATTTGTAATGAGTAAGACATTCATAGTAGCAGAGCTTTCCGCCAACCACGGCCATAAGCTTGAAGTAGCATTGGAGTCAGTCCGTGCTGCAAAAGAAGCGGGTGCAGATGCTGTTAAGATACAGACTTATACTGCTGATACAATCACCCTGAATTGTGATGCAGATGATTTCAAGGTAAAGGGCACCTTGTGGGATGGTCGCACACTTTATGACCTTTATCAGGAAGCCTACACTCCTTGGGAGTGGCATCAGGCTATCTTTGATGAGGCTAAGAAGTGTGGATTAGTCTGCTTTTCCACGCCTTTTGATAAAACTGCTGTTGACTTCCTAGAGGATTTTGGTAATCCAATTATGAAAATTGCCAGTTTTGAGATTACGGATATACCTTTAATTGAGTATGCTGCTAAGAAAGGTAAGCCAATGGTGATTTCCACGGGTATCGCTATGCCTGATGATATTGAGCTGGCGGTAAAGACTTGCAAGGATGCCGGCAATAATGATATTACTCTTTTGAAGTGTACATCCTCATACCCAGCTCCTATCGAGGATGCAAACTTGATGACCATGGTAGATATGAAGCAACGCTATGGTGTGAAGGTTGGCTTGTCTGATCATACTATGGGTTATGATGTAGCTGTTGCTGCTGTTGCTCTAGGTGCTACTTTGGTCGAGAAACATTTTATCCTTGACCGAGCTATTGGTGGACCAGATGCAGCATTCTCGATGGAGATAGGAGAGTTTGCTGCTATGGTGAAGTCTATAAGGAATGTAGAAAAAGCTATTGGTAAAGTGACTTATCCGGATAATCCATTGAAGATTAAAGGCAGGGAATTCTCTCGCTCGTTATATGTAGCCGAAGATGTGAATGCTGGGGATTTGGTAACAGAACAGAATGTGAGGAGTGTAAGGCCAGGGTATGGATTACATACACGTTTTTTTAAGGGATTATTAGGAAAGAGGTTTGTAAGGGGCTGTAAGAAAGGTGAGAGGATGTCTTTAAACCTCATCGAAGATTAAGCATTTCTTTTTTTTGATAGGGGTGACTTTCAACTCCAACTGACGTTTAAAGAAAGCTCAAATGTCGAAATTAGTAAAAAACAGTGCGCTGTATTTGATATCAACAATAGTGTTGAAGGCTACATCATTTTTGTTGCTTCCTCTCTATTCAAATTTGGTGTCTCCAGATGCATATGGAAAAGTATACCTTGTTTCGTCTTATGTGACATTCTTTGGCATTTTTATGTGCCTGTCGATGGGTAGTTCAGTTCAACGGTTTTACTTTAATTGTAAGTCGGAGGAGGAAGTAAAAGAGTTGTATTCGACTAATGTCATCTTTGTTTTTTTAGTCGCCACATTTCTTGCTGGTTTGTTAGTATTGTTCAATAATACAATTGCAGGATGGATGAAACTCCCACCCATCTATTTGTTGATGGCAACAGCGGCGGTTTATTTGTCCACTTTTTATAATCTTATAACTTCTTTACTGTATGCAAAACAGAAGGCTGTAACACTATCTGTTGCGAGTATCGTACTTGGCGTTTTGAATATAGTGACCCAGTTGGTATTGGTATTAACGATGACTGATAAGGCTATGGCGTTAATTTTGGCCATATTGCTGGCTGGGGTGATGCAAATGCTGTTATTTCTTTGGTTCTCGCGGAAGTACTTTGTTTTAAGGTTTAATGCCCGTTTATTCAGGCCGTCATTGGTATTTGGTTTATCCCAGCTTCCGAGTGATATTTCTTTGTTTATCGTGTCATTATCCGATCGTTTTATTCTAAACAAGTATAAGGATTCTGCTTCCGTTGGAATATATGGAATGGGGCATACTCTAGGGTCAATCCCGAATATTCTCTTTCATTCTATGGCACAGGCACTCACTCCAATTGTATTCACTAATTACACAGAATTTAAAGAAGGGAAAAGACCTGATATTTCATATGCGTGTAAGCTAATAGAAAAGATTGCTATTATTCTAACAATTATTATAACTGCTTTGATAGTCTTTTCAAATAACATTGTTGCAATTCTTTCTTCGAACTATCAGAAAAGTGGTTTTATAATGTATTTAGTCCTATTTGCAGTTTTAATAGATATATATAGGAAATTGTTTGTGTATCCAATAACATATGATGTTAAGTTTGTTAAAATCAAATCTTTTATATGGGTGCTAGCTTCAGTTTTAAGCATTGTACTAAATATCATCCTAATTCCCAAGTATTCCTATTATGGCGCATGCATTTCCCTTATAAGCGTTAATATTTTTACGTTAATACTTATTTTAATAGAATCAAATAAAGCGATGCATCCGGTCTATAGAACTAGTAAGCTGTTGCTAATTTTTGGCATTTCGATAATTAGTACGTTATCATTCTTCCTGGGATCTTCGTGGAATATGATACCTGTGAAATTTTTGATCACAATAGTATATCTCATTCTGGTTTATAAGATATATCCTATTGATTATAAGTCAATACTTTCCGTGTTAAAAATCAAAAGAAACAATAAAGTAACAAACGTGTAAATAATCATTATGTCAAAGTTTATTTTGTCAAATGTAAAGGCGGTAGAGAAAACCATCGCCAAGTTAGAGAATGAGGGCTTTTCCATATCTGGAAAGATTGGTAGTTGTGACGAATTGCTTTTCAGCGCTTTCCACAAGTTGGGGATGAAGAATGAAAATTTTCTTCGAATTAATGATGACTTCATTTCGTTAATAGGTACAGTCATTTATAAGAAAAGTATAGGGATTGATGCATTAACTAATATGTATAATGATTTTAATGGATTACAAGATATAGAATCTATTAGAAATGCATCTGTTGGAAATGGCGCCTATATTATAAAAAAATCGGGGAAAGTATATGTGTTTACTGATAACTACGCATTGTTTGCCATTTACTATTATATGCGCGATTCTAAATACGTTATTGGTAACACTTTAATGGATATTGCTAACACAGTTCCCGTTGAGCCTAATTGGAATAACATTTATGAAAGATTATGGATTCAGACAATATATTGCGGAGGAACATATTTTAATGATGTCTTTAGGCTAAGCGATGATAAGTGTTTAGTGATAGATTGTGCTTCAAATTCAGTTAGCATTTCCCCTATTGACGTGATGTGGGTTTCTAAGGAGAAAATGAGCTATGAAGCTATCGTGGATAAAGTTTCTAAATCACTTGTATCTAATGCTTCCGTAATTACTGATTGTTTTGGGGCGCCTGCTTTAAGTTCAACTGGAGGTTTGGATAATAGAATGAATCTCGCTTCTTTCTTGGCTTCAGGTTCTAAACCCAATTTATATTATGGTATAGGTAACTCTTCTGTAACAAATACATTTAACGAGGATGCAGAAATTGACCGACTTTATTCTGAAAAGTATGGTTTAACGTTTAATACATTGAAATGGACAACTCCAACCCCCATTAACAAAGATTGGAAGCCTCTACTCGAGAAGTTTGGGGATAGTTATGAGCTATATGCAGGGAGTGAAACTATATTCAATGGCTATATGACCATTGATAGCAAGTCTATTTTCTTTGGCTACTTTGGTGAAATGTATAGAAACTTGGACTTTATTGACAATCTCAAAAATGATCATTTCTCTATAGATGAATATATAGACGATTATCTAATGCCGATGACAGATGCAAAAGAGATTGTCATAGATACTGTAGCTTTTAGGGAGTACCTAAAAAATCATCTTTTAATTATATGTGAAAAGTGGAACTTAGATCCTATACATATATCAAAAGAAGATGAGGTCTATTTGTCTTTAGAGAGGAGATTAGAAGGTGATTCGAGGCTAGTAAACTGGATTAATTATCACCACTTTAGTTGTTTCTTGTTAGGTCAGAAAGAGTGTCTACAATATGTTCTTAAGGTAAATACAGAGAAACGAAGAAATAGTAGATTCATGATAGATTTACTACTCAAGATTCACCCTTCAATTATGGAAGTTCCTGTTTTTACGCACACACATTATATGGTGTATGATAAAAACTCTAATTCACTAAAGGTGCCGAGAAATAGGAGAATGATTAATTCCATTAAATCAATAATACCTTTTTATGATGTAATGATACAATCATCCTTTGGCAGGAGAATAAAGGAGTTAATTAGGCATAAGAAAAAGAAAACAGAAGCGATACATGACAAATCATACCAGATTGAAATAGAATCTTTAATGTCAAAATATAGGCGAGAAAGAGGCAGAGATTACAATTTCTTGGCAAATGGTAATATAACTCGGACGATTACTTACTTACAGATACTTGAAGAAATAAATAATGCAAAACCATTATGAAACATATAAGGAATCCATTCGTTGAAAAGGAATCTTCTTTGTTTATTGTTCAGACTCCATTTCAGGCGTTGTGTGCTATTAATGCTATTCGCCAGTTGAAAATAGATGACTATGTGTTATCTCTCCATCTGCATCCTAAAGCTCTAAACAGGAATAAGCAAACGATAGAATTAGTTGAGAGGTATGGACTTAACTATGATTTGGCGAAAACGGAATCCATAGGACTCTCTAAACTTTTGGGTTTGTTGTTTAAACAAAAAGGGATATTTTATCGTGTTTTTCTTGGTACTCATTTATACCACGATGGATATTATTATTCATTAATGAAACTACATAATGGAGGAGATATTGTCCTCCTTGATGACGGGGTTGCAACAGTAACATTATTAGAAGAAAAGTATAAAGTAACCGGAATAGCCAAAGTTTATAGAGCGTGGTATAGTTTTATTGCTGCTCTCCGTGATATAAGACTTAACAATGTTTTAACGGTTTATAAAGATATAATTAATCCTAAATGGAATATTGCTATCAATAATATCTCTACTTTAAGACAAGCAGAACTACAAAGTGTGAATAACTCAATATTCTTTATTGGTACAGATAGTAGTGTTCTTATCGAACAGCGAAATGTTGTGGAATCTGATTTTAGAAAAATGCTATTCAGTGTGTTGAAACAGATAAGAGATAATAACCCTCAAGATAAAGTTATATATATACCGCATGGTAGTGACAAAGCGACATTTACAAAAGAATACTGTGAAGAACTAGGAGTTGATTACAAACCTTTAGATATTAATGTGGAGAATTATATTCTTTCCTTAAATATAATCCCGCATATTGTTTATGGTTTTACTAGCTCCGCGCTTTATAACCTGAAAATGATTTTCCCGGAATCAGAAGTTAATAATGTTGTAACAAGAGTATTATCCGATAAATTGCCCAATATAATATCTATTTCTGACTATTACGAAAAAGAGGGAATTAACACAATAAATGTATAGTAGTGCGTATATACGATTTGTTTTTGCTGTGATTTCATGTAAATATTACATTTAAGGATGTGGTATATTTTTGCTTTATTATCATTAATATTTGTAGGACTACTTGACGGCCATCTATCATCTGTAGCAGCCATGTCCTTGATGTTCCTCTTGGGTTTTTGTTCGGTTTTTTCGATCAGGAATTCGAGCAAAAGAATGAATTGTGGTAAAGTATTCGGTGTTGTTTTTTCAGTATATGTGATTTCTGCTTTCATTGCAAGTAGGGCATTCCTGAATGGACAGTCTTTCTATGTTGATGACCCTCTAAAATATATTGATTTATATAGCAAAGTGAATTCCTGGTCTTGGGAATCGTCGTTTACAGTTTTGACAGACACATATCTTTTTTTTAAAGATAATAACGGCCTGTTTAATGAAGCTCTTAAATACTGGGGCTATCTGGGCAATCATTTTTTTGATGGATCGTCAGTTTTCTATATGACGTTATTCCAAACTCTATTTGGGGTTTTGGCATCATTAGAAATTTATAAAATATTCTCATTATATTTTGACGCTGCAAAAGCCAACAAATATGCTTGTACTTTCGCTTTATTATCCTTGTTCCATATATATTCGATAGTTATTATCCGAGACATAGTTATTGCATTTTTCTATATGCTTGGATTGAGAAGAGTTATAGGTCAGCCTAGATTTAAAGATATTTTCGTCCTCCTTTTTGTAATGATAGTCACTATGGGAGTCCGACTTTATACCGGATTGTTCTTTGGCGCATTTATTATGCTTTGGCTATATAAGCTCTTGCAGGATAAGAAGTATTCAAATTTAAAAATTCTGCTTGTGCCAATTATAGTAGTTGGCATAGCATTCGTTGGTATATCTTTCGCATCATCTATCCTGATTGATAGTGCTGCCGGTCAATTAGAAGAGTATGATGACTTATATACTGATGTAAGTGGAGCATCAGCCAGATTAAGGAGCTTACCAATGGGAATTAGACAAGTTGTGATTCTATTCTTTAGTCAGTTACCATTAGAGAGCTTCCAGTATTTCATAGCGTCTAAGAGCCTATCAAACTATTATTTGTCCATTCTTGCCGTTATATACCAGATCTTTGGTTTTGTGATTTTTTACGGTTTAATGTACTATTGCTTCATAAAAGGCTATTTCAAAAAAATGGGATTTAATGAAAAATGGATCTTAATAATCATGGTTGTCTTTATCGCTCTTAACTTGTCAATACATATGGATGTACGTAGATCTATGGAAGCAATTCCGTTTATTTATCTATTTTACTTGCTTGCATTAGAGCATTATCCCCGTGCTATGATTCGCAAGATTAATAGTGCTTTAGTGGTTTCAGGTATTATGATGATGCTTGCTTATACAATTATCAAATAAAATAGTTCTGTTTTTTGTGCAAAAGAGGTTAAAAAGCATATGAATAGAATACTAATCATAGTTCCTTCATTTAACAGTGGAGGTACAATGTCATCGCTTATTAATTTTGTATCTCTCGTTAATAAAGAAAAATTCCATATCAGTGTGTTTGCAATAACCCCTTCTGGGCCAAATAAGAAGTTTATAGAAGAATATTGCACAATTATAGGAAATAAGGATGAAAAGACTGATAATAAGAAGGTAAGCGTTAAATCACAGGCTAGGAATATAGTTTTGTCATCTGTGAAGGCAATAAAAAAAGTGTTCGAAAGAGTTGGTGTTGATATCTCACCAATGCTTTTTAAAAGATATGCTAAAAGATTAGACAAGGGAAATTATGACTTTGTATTAGCTTTCCAGGAAGGACAGGCAACACTGTTCGGCAGTTTTTTCAAGCACGGGACAAAGATTGCATGGGTAAGGTGTGAGTACACAAGATATATAAAAGGGGAGGGTTCAAAGTATAATACATGTTATGAAAAGTATGACAAGATAGTTAGCGTTTCTAAAGCTGCTTTATCTAGTTTCCTTTCGGTTTTGCCTCAACATAGCGACCGAGCATACGTTCAATATAATTTTCTTAATGATAGAAGAATATTAGATTTGTCCAGAGAAACAGTTAATGATTTATGGGATAATAATCTGTTTACTATTGTTTCTTTAGGAAGAATTGATCCAGTGAAGCGTGTCTCAGAAATACCTCGATTGTGTAAGGAGTTAAAAGATAGTGGGCTTTTATTCAGATGGGTTATTATTGGAGGGGTAGCAGTTAAAGAAGAGTATGAACGTCTAGTTGATAATATAGAGAATTATTCTGTCCAAGGGGATGTATTATTGTTGGGGAACAGGCCAAATCCATACCCTTATTTGAAGAATAGTAACCTTCTTGTAAGCTTATCTACATCTGAGACTTTTAATAATACGCTTACTGAAGCTAAGATTCTAGGCGTGCCAGTTGTTACAACAGACTATCCGTGCGCATATGAAAGTATTGATAATAAAAGAGAGGGTATTATTTCTAGTTTCGAAGACGTTGCGACTGCTATAGCAGATATGATAAACGACAATTCGCATCTTTATTCAACCATTAAAGACAATTTATCTCCTTTTAAGTATGATAAGGATAGTCTTCTTCGCCATCTATATGCAAACGTTCTTTGCTAGTTAATGATTGTTTTTTCAACAGTCGATTATTAATAATTATAAGATGAAAGAGGTTTTATATATTGGTGGTTTTAATCTGCCAGATAAAAATGCAGCAGCTCAAAGAGTTATTGCAAATGCAAAGATTCTAAGGGAGTTGAACTACACTGTTAAGCTGGTAGGTTTAACACAGGATAAACAGAGCTTGGAACCTTTTGAATATGAGGGTTTTAAATGCGTCAATCTTCTTTATCCTAAAACGGCCCTCGAATGGATAAGAATGCTTGCTTCCATTCGCCAATATATCCCTTATTATACAGAGAAAACATCTATTGTAATAGCGTATAATCATCCTGCTATAGCACTTAAAAAGCTATTGGATTATAACAGAAAAAAAGGAATTAAAACACTTTCCGACTGTACAGAATGGTATGAGCCCAATGGAGGCTTAATCTTTAAAGCTATTAAGGGATGGGATATAAATAAACGAATGTACGATATCCATCCTCGTTTGGACGGGATTATTACAATTAGTAGGTTTTTAGATGATTTTTACAAAGATAGAGGTGTCAATACACTGTTATTGCCACCCCTTGTAGATAAACAAGCTGAAAAATGGAATAAGAAACAAAAGGGTAGCAGTAATATTATTAACATGCTATATGCTGGTTCTCCAGAAGGGAGCAAAGATCGCCTAGACTTTGTGATTAATGCATTATCAATAGTGGCATCCAAGGGACGGGTTTTCACTTTGGATATTATTGGAATAACAGAAAGCCAGTATAGAGATATTTATCTTAATGGGCGTCAAGAAAGAATTCCAGATTTTGTTTTTTTTAGAGGCCGAGTGTCTCATGAGGAAGTACTAAATAAGCTAAAAAGCGCAGATTTTCAAATTTTTCTACGTGAAGACCACCTTGCTAATCGAGCAGGATTCCCTACTAAATTTGCAGAAACAATATCTGCGGGTACAATTGTTTTGACTAATCCATCAAGTAACTTAAAGGATTATATGAAAGAGGGAGTGAATAGTTTTGAGTTGAATATTAGCTCAGAGGATGCTTTAGTGGATAGCTTAATGAAACCCTTGGCACTTACAAAGAAAGAAATCGATAATATCAAGAATAGGATTGATACTGATTTGTTTGATTACCGACAGTATATAGAGAAGACCAGTATTTTCTTGGCTACAATATAACAGTAAATCTTTTAAATCTTTATTAATGGATAATAGGGTAATTGCATTGTTGACCAATAACGATGATGATGTTTATTGCTTTCGAAAGGAACTCATCGAGGCATTGATTGCGGACGGGTTCCAGATGCTCATTTCATGCCCTGATGGACCAAAGTTTGAGTTGATGAAGGACATACCGTATATCTACGATAATCCGGATATTGATAGGCGTGGAACGAATCCTGCGAAGGATTTTGGGCTATTTATGCACTATCGCAAGTTGTTTAAGCAGTATCGGCCTGCAGTGGTGCTGACCTATACGGCAAAACCGAATGTATATGCAAGTATTGCTGCACATCAGCTGGGTATTCCTGTAATTAATAATCTTACTGGTCTTGGGAGTGTAGTCAATGAAAGCGGTATAAAGAAAGCATTTATTATGTGGCTGTTTAAAGTGGCTTACAGAAAGTCTTCATGTATGATGTTTCAGAATGCCACAAATATGCAAATTGCAATAGATGCTGGGATGGTAAAAGGGAATTATAGATTAATACCCGGATCTGGTGTTAACACAGAACGCTACCCTTTACAACCCTACCCTGACGGTGGAGATGGGATGACAGGAGATCCCGTGGTATTTAACTATATGGGGCGTGTGATGCACGATAAGGGTGTTGATGATTATATAGAAGCTGCCAAACGTATTAAAGAAAAATATCCGCTTACGGAGTTTAATATGTTAGGATTCATAGAACCAACAGAAATTCACTATGAGAAGGAATTGAAGGAATTGCAAGAAAAAGATATTGTCATTTATAGAGGAAGTCAAAAAGATGTAAAGCCTTTCATTGCGCGCTCTCATGCGATTATTCACCCTTCAACATATGGTGAGGGAATGAGTAATGTGTTGCAAGAAAGCGCATCTTCCGGTCGCTTTATTATTACAACCAATAACCCAGGATGTCAGGAGACAGTTGAAGATAATAAAACAGGTTTTGTCTATCAAGGTGGTAATGTAAAAGCGCTCGTTAAAGCAATTGAAAGGTTTCTGTCTATGCCGAATAGTCAACGTAAATTAGCCGGCGAAATGGGCAGAAAGAGAATGGTAGATTATTTTTCTAGAAATATTGTGATTGAGGCTTATCGCGATGAAATAAAAAAAATATTGGAATAATATGAAATTGAAACTTAGAAATATTCCCTTTTCTCCGCCTGATATGTCGGAAGCTGAGGCAAAAGAAGTGCGTGAAGCCATTCTTTCTGGATGGATTACAACCGGTCCCAGAACCAAGAAGTTGGAATCGCAGATTTCAGAGTATGTGCATACGGATAAGACCGTGTGTTTGAATTCTGCCACAGCAGCTCTTGAGATGGTGCTCCATCTGTTGGATCTTAAGCCTGAGGATGAAGTGATAGCGCCTGCATACACGTATACTGCAACCGCTTCTGTTACTCAGCATGTGGGCTGCAAGCTTGTCATGGTGGATAGCCAGAAGGATAATGTAGAGATGGACTATGATAAATTGGCTGAGGCTATTACTGAGCATACCAAGGTAATTTGCCCTGTTGATTTGGGTGGCATTGTCGCCAACTATGAGCGAGTATTTGAGATTGTGAAGCAGAAGAATGCTTTGTTCAAACCCTCAAATGCTTTGCAGGCTAAGTTTGGCCGCATCATCGTTTCTGCTGACTGTGCACACTCGTTTGGTGCCAACCAGAAAGGAAAGATGGCAGGAGAAATAGCAGACTTTAGTTCCTTCAGTTTCCATGCAGTGAAGAACTTTACCACTGCAGAAGGTGGAGCACTCACTTGGAAACTGCTTTTCGGGAATGAAGTGGTCCCTGCTAACGCGAACTATATGCCTACCGTTCCTAAGAAAGAAGGAGAGACCTGGAATGAGATGCTGTACCGTATCTCTCAGTTGTTCTCTCTTCATGGCCAGAATAAGGACGCATTGGCTAAAACAAAGCTTGGCGCCTGGGAATACGACATCATAGGACCATGGTACAAGTGCAATATGACGGATATCATGGCAGCACTTGGCCTGGTTCAGATGGAGCGTTATCCTAAGCTGCTTGAAAGGAGACATGAGATTGTTGCTAAGTACAATAAGGCCTTGGAAGGTTTGAATGTGGCAGTGTTGAATCATAAGGATGCTGATCATTGCAGTTCACACCATCTTTATCTGGTACGTTTACTGGGTAAGACTCGCGAACAGGTGAATAAGGTGATTGAACAAATGGCGGAACGTGGAATTGCAACTAATGTGCACTATAAGCCGCTACCTATGATGACTGCATACAAGGCTCTGGGCTTTGATATCAAGAACTATCCTAATGCCTATCATTTGTTTGAGGACGAGGTGACGCTTCCCCTTCATACATGTCTTACGGATGAGGATGTAGATTACGTGATAACCAATTTTGTAGATATCATTAAGAACAGTTAATGAAGAGACTATTTGATATAGTGGCGAGCGGGCTTGGACTCATAGTGCTGAGTCCGCTCTTTCTAATTCTTGCAATTTGGATTAAACTGGATAGTAAAGGGCCTGTGTTTTACAGACAGGTTCGTGTGGGACGGTACAATAAGGATTTCCGTATCTTTAAATTCCGTTCTATGCGCGTTGGTAGTGACAAAGGGAGTCTTGTGACTATTGGTGGCCATGATCCTAGAATAACTCGTTCTGGATACTTCATCCGTAAGTTTAAGTTTGATGAGTTGCCGCAGCTGATTAACGTGTTCATTGGAGATATGTCTTTGGTGGGACCACGTCCTGAGGTTCGTCACTATGTGGACTACTGGACGCCTGAGCAGATGCATGTGCTGGATGTTCGTCCTGGTATTACAGATCCTGCATCCATTAAGTTCCGCAATGAGAACGAACTGATGGAGAAGGCTGAAGACCCTGAAAAGTACTATATAGAAATAATTATGCAGGAGAAGATAAAACTATATCTGGAATACGTTGAAAAGCATTCCTTTTTCTATGATATAGCGCTAATCTTCAAGACGTTCTGGGTTATTATCAAGGAAAGATAACGAGTGATTAAAGATAATACCATAAACGCATTTTTTGCTTTAGTACGGGGGGGGCTTTGGGAACAAGAGGTTAATCTGTCTTCTTATGGTGAAGTAGATTTCTCGGAGGTTTATCGATTGGCTGAAGAACAGTCGGTTGTAGGTCTCGTTGCTGCAGGATTGGAACATGTGACGGATGTAAAGTTACCTAAGGAAGAAGTTCTTCAGTTTGTTGGGCAGACTTTGCAATTGGAGCAGCAAAACAGGGCTATGAATCTTTACATAGCTTCTCTTATAGCAAGGATGCGAGCCGTTGGTATATATACAATTCTTGTTAAGGGACAGGGCATTGCTCAATGCTACGAAAGACCGTTATGGAGATCCTCGGGAGATATAGATTTGTTATTGAGTGGCGACAATTATAAAAGGGCAAAAAAGTTTTTTATTCCAATTGCCACGAATGTGGAGGAAGAGAATACTCAATCATTACATCTTGGAATGACGGTAGATTCATGGTCGGTAGAACTACATGGGTCGTTACGTAGCTGCTCACTAAGTCGTATGGATAAAGTTATAGATGAAGTGCAAAATAGCATTTTTTATGATGGAAATGTGCGTTCTTGGAATAATAATTTTACCCAGGTTTTTCTTCCTTCATTTAATAACGATGTGCTCTTGATTTTTACACACATTATTAAGCACTTTTTTCATGAAGGTGTTGGTTTGAGGCAGATATGTGATTGGTGTAGAATACTATGGACTTATAGGGATAGAATAGACATTATTTTATTGGAGAAAAGAATAAGGAAAGCCAGTTTGTTGACAGAATGGAGGGCTTTTGCTGCCCTGGCAGTTACTGAACTCGGGATGCCAGTTGAAGCTATGCCACTATATGACGGTAATTATTTGAATAAAGCAGAAAGAATCAAGTCATTTATTATTGCTACCGGCAACTTTGGCCAGAATAGAGATTATTCTTACTATCACAATCAGACTCTTGTTAAACGAAAGCTAATATCTCTATTTAGGCATACCAGTGATACTTTGGAAAGACTGATGATTTTCCCATTAGATAGTATACTTGTTTGGAACCGTATGTTCTTTGAAGGGATAAAAGATGTTTTTAAGAATCGATAATGATGCATGGCGTGTTTTTTAGTTTAGGCTTATGAGAACTATACAAAGGATTTGCGTGTTTTCCATGGTATCAATAACTTGTATATTCGCTTCTACTTCTTGGGCATGTAATGGCAAGAAGTATTATGTAAAAGACGTTGTAGACTTACATGGAGAACTGCTTCGACTACCGGCAAATACTACTATTGTTTTTGAAGATAATGGGAAACTAATAAATGGGACGGTTCAAGGTAATAAGAGCAATATAAAGCATTTACATGACGATTGCATTGGAGTTTTGCTAACAGGATCATGGATGGTAAAAGAGATATCTGATACTTGGTTTGAAAAAAAAATCTTATCTGATACAATACTTCGTTAAAAATTTAAAAACTGTATAATTTTCAATTCATTACATTAACAACAGCCCGTTCCAGGGTGCCAGAAACACCCGTCGAACGATCTTGAACAAAAGCCGAAAAAAGTGTTA